>Ga0182024_10002339_pt1 | contig 47293 bp, 45 predicted proteins | sample P32metaG_FD_120480 | JGI IMG/M metagenome (GOLD analysis project Ga0182024, IMG submission 120480) | Permafrost microbial communities from Stordalen Mire, Sweden - P3-2 metaG (Illumina Assembly) | ecosystem: Environmental > Terrestrial > Soil > Wetlands > Permafrost | place: Sweden: Stordalen... | reverse complement strand
ACGCCCCGCTCTGGCCTGTCGGATCTCTCCTTCAAACTGGGGCCTGCTACCGGGCGCTCCGGCGCTTACCCGGACGGATCTCTCATCCGCTAGAACAACGCGTCTTTCAGGACGCACCATGGCTCCCAGTATAACCCGAGTTATACCCGAGCCGTGGCAATCGCTATTTTGTGCCCAGCGTCGCATTGATCCGCTTGCACAGCCTTTCGAATCGATCCAGCGTGTTCTGGCTGAGCGACACGAGAAAAGTATCGCGCTGGCGGAGTCGCGCGTTAGCAGGGCGGCCATGGTCGAATCTGTCAACCTTCAGATGGCGCGCAATGCGGGATACGATCGGGCCGGCGCCAACCAGATCGGTCTCCTTGAGGGACGCGCCGAACGCCCGGTTGTAGAGATCAAGGTACTCGCTGGCCTCGAACAGATCCTCAATATCCGCGAGCTTGGCGCCTGTGATCTCGCCAACTGGTACGATCCGGTTCTTGGCGAGGATGCCCTGGTCGGCCAGCCTGCTTAGACGCTGGGTGCCCTCTTTCCTAGTCTAGGAGTCCCGAGGAGATTGCGTCGGCCGCGAGGATAGCAAGGGTAACGCGGTTTCTGTTAGGAGCGTTCGCCCTTTGTGTCGCGGTTATCTTGATGTTCGAGAAAAGCTGAGGGACACGATTCAGCGGACCATCTGCCGTTGGTAAAGGCGTGGCGGAACAGTGTACACTGAGACCGTTGCCGACGGTTCTTCGACTTGGGCCATACCGGTTTTACTTTTACTCGGCCGACCATGCGGAACCAGTTCATGTACATGTCGAACGGGAGCGATTCGAGGCGAAGTTTTGGCTCGATCCAGTCCGATTGGCCGGCAGCGCTCTATTGAGATCATGGCATGAGTACTTCGGGGATTGAATTGCGGGAGATGGCGGCGCAGAGCGTCACGATCAGTGACGACTCTCTCATCGCCCACCTGGCGGACGGCCGCACGATCACAGTTCCGCTGGCCTGGTTTCCGCGCTTGCTCAATGGAACGACGCCCGAGCGGTCTAACTTTCGTCCGATCGGCGGCGGATCGGGAATCCACTGGCCGGATCTCGACGAAGACATCAGCGTCGCAAGCTTGCTCGCCGGGCGGAGGTCGGGCGAGACGCAGGAGTCTTTGCGGCGATGGCTGGAGAGTCGCGGCCGGGGTTGAGCCAATTCACGCACCGCCTGGAAATCCGGACTCGCGGGAAGGGCTTCTATCCGTTCACTCGCGAGGTGGCTGCGTGGCTGGCGTCGACAGGCGCGGAGACCGGACTGCTCACCGTCTTCATCCAACATACTTCAGCGTCGCTGGCGATCCAGGAGAACGCCGATCCGGACGTGGTGCTGGACTTGGCGGATTTCTTCGAGCGGCTGGTTCCGGAACACACTCAAGAGAACGCCCCGCGCTATCGTCACACGCTGGAAGGTCCGGACGACATGCCCTCGCACATCCGCGCGGCGCTGACGCAGACCAGTCTTTCGATTCCAGTACTCGGAGGGCGGATGGCTCTGGGAACGTGGCAGGGCATCTATTTGTTCGAGCATCGGGCGATGCCGCAGCGGCGCAGCGTGGTGCTGCATCTGAGCGCTTGATCTATTAAATTGTCTTGGGAGGGGTTCCGGCTCGAAACGGGTTCACGAATGGCCGCATCCACCAAAACAGAAAGACCACGTAGGAGGAAGGGAACGAATGAATTTGAAAACCAGTGCACTGACCTTGATTGCCGCGGCGGCGCTGCTGGCGCCCGCGGCCATGTATGCCCAACGACGGCATCCGCACTATCTCAGCGCGCGCACCGATTTGAGAAGGGCGCAACTGTTTGCGAGGGTGCGGGAGGAGCCGAACGTCACCAGAAATCTGGAAGCCGCGGCGCGCGAAATGGAAGCCGCAATCAAAGAGATCGACAACGCCGCGGTGCTCGAGCGCAAGGACCTGATGGACCGCCCGCCCATCGACACGAGACTGCCGCGCAAGGAACGCTTCCGCAAGATCGTGGATCTGCTGAAGAGCGCCCGGGCCGACATCGAGCACGAGGAAGACAATCCCAACGCGCGCGGGTGGCGCGATGCGGCCTTCCGGCACATCGACGAAGCGCTCAACGGCGTGCATCGGGCCGCGGTGGACGCGAAGCTGGACCACGAACTGGGATTTTAGAAACACTGCGTCGGCAGGAGTGCAGACGCGGCACGCGGGAGCGCGTGCGCCACGCACACACGTATCCTGAGGCGGGTGGAAAATTCGTTGCGGCGGTTGGGGGCTCTCGGACTTATCGCCGGGCGTTTCCCAACCGCCAATGATTTGAGCCGCTTCTCGCGGGGGCCCGGAACCGGCTGGATGGCCGCTCCATATTTCCCGCTTCGAATGCCAACTCTCTGATGTCCGCCCACGTACTTACCCGTTGACGGAATGATAAGGATCGATCCTCAAATTCTTCCGCCGGACGGAAACCGCCCTGCGAAAGTTCAGCACCACCTCAAAACACAACGCTCCGTGCACGGAGTAACCTACGACTCGATGGTAGAAGGCGCGAGGCCCGGCAAGCTCCGCGTGCAAGCGGCATGTGACTGGAAAGACTCGCGAAACAAATCTTTTCTTATCTTGTGACGCTCTACTGAAAACCTCACTGCACCATCTCACTGCACCATGCGACGTCTCAAAATCGCCGGGACATCCAGCTCGTCGAACAGCGGCTCATGCCCGTTGGTGAACGGAGCAGGCGCAGCCGGCGCGGGTTGCGGAGCTTCTTCAAACTCGGGCGCGCCCTGCGGCATGGCTTGATGGACGGGCGCGAGCGGTTCCGGGGTCATTGGTTGCGGCTCGGGCTCGGGAAAGGTCATCTGCGGCGCGGGGGCCTCGAAGGCAGCGGCAGCGGCAGCGGCGCGGGCGGATGGCTCGGCGTAGACCTCAACCCCCTGCACTGCCGCGGCGGAGGGCCGGCGATGGATGGCGGGAAGCGTTTCCCGCTCGAAGCCGGTGGCGATTACGGTGATCTTGACCTCATCGCCGGCGGCCTCGTTGAGCACGACTCCGAAGTTGATCTGCACCTCCTCGTTTTCAGCGGCGGCGCGGATCAGCGAGCAGGCTTCGTTGACCTCGTGCAAGCCGAGCGCGCTGGAACCGGTGATGTTGATCAAAATGCCGCGGGCGCCGCGCACGCCGCCGGCGTCGAGCAGCGGGCAACTGATGGCCTTCCGGGCCGCGATCACGGCCGCGTTCTCGCCCGCCGCCGTGGCGGTGCCCATCATGGCGTAGCCCATGCCCAGCATGATGCTGCGGATGTCGGAGAAATCGCGGTTGATCAGGCCGGGCGTGGTGATGATGTCGCTGATGCCCTGGACCGCCTGGCGCAGGACGTCGTCGGCGATGCGAAAGGATTCGAAAAAGCTGGTGCCTTTGGGAACCAGGCTGAGCAGTTGATCGTTGGGAATGGTGATAACGGTATCGACCACGCCGGCCAGCTCTGCGAGGCCGTCCTCGGCTTGCTTGCGGCGCTTGGGGCCTTCGAAACCGAAGGGCTTGGTGACCACGGCGACGGTGAGCGCGCCCAGTTCCTTGGCGAGCGAAGCCACCACGGGCGCGGCTCCGGTGCCGGTGCCGCCGCCCAGGCCAGCGGTGACGAAGACCATGTCTGCGCCCTCCAGCAGGTCGATGATGCGCTCGGTATCCTCGAGCGCGGCCTGGCGTCCCACCGAGGGATCAGAGCCGGCGCCGAGACCGTGCGTGATCTTCGAGCCCATGGCCAGTTGATTGGGCACGGGCGACGCGGCCAGCGCCTGCACGTCGGTATTCAACACGCAGAACTCTACGCCGGCGAGTCCCTCATCCAGCATGCGCGCCACGGCGTTGGATCCGCCGCCGCCCACGCCGAAGACGCGGATCCGGGTTTTCGGCGCCGCTTCTTCCTGAATCACGAATTTCAATGTATCGAGTGCCATATTCCACCTCCACAAAAAAATCTTGGCAGGTCGAAGACCTGCCCCACCTGGAACAGAAAATTAACGCATCACTAAACCCAAGAGGCCGCCGGCGCGCCGCGGGGGCGCCCGGTGCAGCTTGATTTTTGCCGCATACATCGCCAGGCCGGCGGCGGTGGTCCACAGCGGACTCTCCAGCTGCTCCGGCCAGTCGCCGATGCCCTTGACCAGGCCGTTGCCAGCCTGGCAATTCAACACGCGTTCGGCCATGTCGCACATGCCGGCCAGCAGCGAGCCGCCGCCGGTGAGCACGACGCCCTCGTAAAGACTGCGCTCCATTCCGGCGCGCTGGACTTCGGCGAGCACGTGCAGGAACAGCTCCTCGGCGCGCGCCTCCAGAATCTCGATCAGCTCGCCGCGGCGCCTTTCGCGCGACGGGCGGCCTTCCGGCGAGGGCACTTCGATGAGGCTCGAGTCCGAGGTCAGGCCCAGCAGCGCGCAGCCGTACTGCTGCTTGAGGCTCTCGGCATCTTCGTAGGTGACCTTGAAGACGGAGGCAATGTCGCGGGTGAAATGATCGCTCGAAACCGGAAGGGTGGAGGCGATCTGGAGGGCATCGCCGTCGTAAATCACCAGGCCGGTGGATTGCATACCCAGATCCACCACGGCCACGCCGCGCGCGCGGTCCTCCGGCAGCAGACAGGCATAGGCGGCGGCCAGCGGCTCGAACACCGACTCCTCCACCGGCAGGTGCGCGAGGTGCGCCGCGGCCACCAGCGCCTGATGCTCCAGGATCGAAGCCGTGACAATGTGCACGTTGGCCTCCAGGCGCGAGCACCGGCCCTTGTGCGGCTTGCGGTAGCCGGAATGGCCGTCCAGCGTGAAATCCTGCGGCAGCACGTGCAGCAGCATGCGGTCGCGTTCCAGGAGCACGTCGCAAGCCAGCTCGGCGGCGTAGCTCAGATCCTCGGAGGTGAGCTCGCGCGGGCGGCCGAATTCGTACAGGCCGCGGCTTTGCGCGCCGTGTACGTGCCGGCCTCCGATGCCCAGGGTGACGGATTCGGCCGAAACGCCCGCGCCGCGCTCGGCGTCGGTGACGGCGGCCCGCATGGACTCGGCCACGGCCATCTGATCCACCACGCGGCCCTTGCTCCAGCCCGCCGAGGCGGCCAGCCCATGGGAGAGGTAGCGGATGCGGTCGCCCTCCAGGGCGCATAGCACGCAGCGGGTGCGCGAGCTCCCGGCGTCGAGCCCGGCGGCGATCTGGATCGTCGAGCGCATCTACTTCGTCATCCTTACTTCAACCATCCTTACTTCACCATTCCTTACTTCACTACGGTGATGCGGTCTTCCAGCCGCAGATCGAGAACCGCGGCGCCCGGCAGCTTCTTGCGAATCTCCGCGTAATAATTGACAAAGTTCTGGTGCCGCAGCGCGAAGTTGCGATCGCCCAGCAGCAGGGTTAGCATATGGCCGTCAAGAGGTTCGCCGATTTTCAGATTGTCGGGATCGGAGACGTCGACTTCGGAGACGGCGCGCGAGGCGTCGCCCAGATCCTTCATCAGGCCCAGCAGCCGGCGCACGCGTTCGCGGCGGACCGGGAGGGCGTCGGACGCGCTCACGCCCAGGAGCACGGGAAGAGTGAAACGATCCTGCGCTGCGGGCAGGATTACGCCGTCTTCGTCAATCAGCGCGGGCCGCCTGGAAGCCGTCCCGGACTGCCAACCGAGGGTCACGAAGGCCACCGGCTTGCGCTCGCTGACGCCGACGACAATGCGATTGGGCCAGAAGCGCGCCACGCTGGCGTCCTGGATCCAATCCACCTCGCGCAAGCTGGCGCGGCGGTCGGCGAGGGGGATGAGATACACGCTTTGTCCGAAGTCCGCGCCGAACACGGCTTGGATATCCCGGGCGGAGGCGTGGGTGGCGCCGGAGATCTGGAGCGATTCGGAAGCGGCTTCCGGATCGCTCCCCGGCTCATTGAATGCAAAGCGGGCGTCGCGAATCAGGAATTGCTCCAGGCGGTGGAAGGCGTAGAGCGAGCCGACCAGCATCACGGCGGCCGCAACGGTCCAGGCGATCCAGCGCGGGGTGGTAAGCGCGCGTGCCATCAGGTCCGCCCCTTTAATTGCTCCAGAATCGCGCCGCCGGCCTGGGAGATGCTGCCGGCGCCCAGGGTGATGATGGCGTCGCCCTCGCGGGCTGCTCCGGTCACGGCGGCGATGCCCGCCTCCATGGCTCCGGCGTAATGCGCGTCGCGATGGCCGAAGGCGCGAATGCGCTCGACCAGCGCGCCCGAGCTCACGCCCTCAATCGGCTTTTCCGAAGCGCCGTAAATATCCAGGACGAAGACGCTGTCGGCTTGATGAAACGCGCGGGCGAAATCGTCCAGCAGCGCCTGGGTGCGGGTGTACCGATGCGGCTGGAACAAGACGTGGACGCGCCGGAAGCGGCAGGCGCGGGCCGCGGCGAGCGTGGCTTGAATTTCGGTGGGGTGGTGGCCGTAGTCGTCGATCACCGCGACCCCGCCCTCGGTTCCGCGGATCTGAAAACGGCGCTCCACGCCGGTGAACTGCTCCAAGGCTTCGCGAATTTCCTCGACCGGGACTTCGAGCTCGAGACCGACGGCAGCCGCGGCGGCCGCATTGAGGGCGTTGTGCGCGCCGGGCACATGCAGGCGGAAACAACCCAGGTCGCGGCCGCGAAAGACGAGCTGAAACTGGCTGGCCATATGACCGGCCGCGGAATGGGCCACGCGCAGGTCCGCCTGCGCCGAGGTTCCGTAGGTGATCGCGCGACGGTTCACAGCGGGGAGAATGCGCTGGATATTCTCGTCGTCCAGGCACAGGACCGCCGCGCCGTAAAAGGGAATCTTGCCCACGAAAGCGGCGAAGGCCTGGCGAATTTCCTCTAAGCCGGCATAGTGATCCAGGTGCTCGCGGTCGATGTTGGTGACCACGGCGAGGATGGGAGCCAGCTTGAGGAAGCTGCCGTCGCTCTCATCGCTTTCGACCACCAGGTAATCGCTGTGCCCCAAGCGCGCGTTGGCCCCGCCCATCATGCCCACGCGTCCGCCCACCACCACGGTGGGATCGAGCCCGGCGTGGGTCATGATGGCGGCGATCATCGAAGTGGTGGTGGTCTTGCCATGACTGCCGGCCACGGCGATGCCGAACTTCAGGCGCATCAGCTCGGCCAGCAGCTCGCCGCGAGGAATGACGGGGAGGCCAAGACGGCGCGCCTCGGCGATTTCGGGATTGTCCGGCGCGACGGCGGAGCTCACCACCACGGCGCGGGCATCGCCGAGGTTGGCGGCCTGGTGGCCCTGGTAAACTGCCGCACCGCGCTGGGTGAGGCCCGCGGTAACGGAGGAGGAACGCAGGTCCGAGCCGCTGACGCGATAGCCCATCCCCAGCAGGATTTCGGCGAGACCGCTCATGCCGATGCCGCCGATTCCGACGAAGTGGACGGGCTGTGGCTTAAAAAACATTTATTAAAGTATTGTTTCGGCTTTCGAGGGCGCTGTCAATCCCGTCCCCGCGGGCGCCGGCCGGCGATGGACTCGAGAATCTCCGCCATGCGCCGGGCGGCGCCGGGGCGAGCGAAGGTGCGCGCGGCGGTTCCCATCCGCTCCAGCAACTCGGGGTCGGCCGCGAGCCGTGTAATTTCCCGCGCCAGCCGTGCGCCGGTCATCTCCCGGTCCGGAATAAGGAGCGCGGCTCCGGCGCGCTCGAGCGCCTCGGCATTGCGCAACTGATGCTGGTCGCTGGCCGTGGGCAAGGGCACCAGAATCGAGGGCTTGCCCGCCGCGGCGATCTCGCTGACCGCGCCCATCCCGGCGCGGCTCACCACCAGGTGGGAACGGGCGAACGCACCCGGCATATTGTTCAGGAACGCGAAAATCTCGCCGGGGAAGCCGGAATCTCGAAATCGCGGAGCCAGATCCTCGAACGCCGCCGCTCCGGTCTGATGGATCATGCGCACGCCGGCTCGGTCCGGATCGCGACCCAGAAGGAGCGGCCAACTCTCTTCGGCCGCGCGATTGAGCGTCCGGGAGCCCTGGCTGCCGCCCGTAATCAGGACGGTAAACGGGTGCTCCGGCGGCGCGGGAGGGCCCACGGGAGGTACTGTGAAGAACTCCTCGCGCACGGGCAGGCCGGCCACTTCCACGCGATCCTTGGGAAACCAGCGCGCGGTCTCGGGAAAGCTCACCAGGGCGCGCGCGACAAAGCGGGCCAGCCGCCGGTGGGTGAATCCCGGCACGGCGTTGGGCTCCATCACCACCACCGGGATGCGGTTGCGCATCGCCGCCGCCAGGACCGGCCCGGCCACGTATCCCCCGGTGGAGAACACCGCGGCCGGAGCAGCGCGGCGAAGCATGCGCGAGGCCTGCCACACGCTCCGGGGAAGGTGCGCCAGCGTCTCGATCAACTGGCGCGGACCGACGCGCTTCAATCCGCCGATCTCGATCCACTCGATGGGGAACTCCTCCGGCGGCACGAGTTTGGCTTCCATGCCGCGGCTGGTGCCGATGAAGAGCACGGAGTGCCCGCGCGCGCGCAGCTCGCGAGCCACGGCCAGGGCCGGGATCACATGCCCCCCGCTGCCGCCGCCGGCCATGACAAATGTGCTCACTATCCCTCATGTTCGCTCTTGACAACCGCTCCGTCTGGCGCTGTGGCGCACGCACTCTTGCGTGCCGTGTCGAGACTCATCTCGACATCGTCTTCGTTCGGCAAAGCCCTCGGAACCCAGCGTCGGCAGGAGTGCCGACGCGGCACGCAAGAGTGCGTGCGCCACAGAAATCCACGCTATCCTTCATGTTCGCTCACGCTCAACAGCATCCCCAGCGACGCGAGTGTACTCAGCAGGGAGCTTCCGCCGTAGCTGATCATGGGCAGAGGAAATCCCTTGGTCGGCGCCATGTCCAAGACCACGGTGACGTTCATCAGCGCTTGAAGGAGAATCGACACCGTCACTCCCAGCGCCAGATATTTGCCGAAATCGTCGCGGGCCAGCAGGAACAGCCTGGCCCCGCGCCACAGCAGGGCGGCGAAGCCGATCAGCACGGCGGTGCAGCCCCACAGCCCCAGCTCCTCGCCGACGGTGGCGTAAATGAAATCGGTGTGGGCTTCCGGCAGGAACATCAGTTTCTGCCGGCTCTGCATCAGGCCCACGCCGAAGATTCCGCCGGTGCCCACTGCAATTTTGGACTGGAGAGGCTGATAGCGGGCGTCGCGGATCGAGGTGGAGGCGGTCACATAGTTGCGGACCCAGTGATGCGTGTCGACCAGCTCGATGACGGTGTAGTTGGGGTCCACCCAGGAGATCACGCGTCCTAGCCGATACCCCTTCTCGACAACGAAGATCGCCAGAAGCAGCAGGCCCAGCAGCGCCACGCGCCGCATGTGCTTCCATTCCAGGCCGGCCACCCAAAAGACAATTATCGCCGTGATCACGGGCACCATGGCCGTGCCCAGATCCGCCACCACCACCAGCATCGCCAGCATCGCAACGGCGACGAAGGCTTGCTGTAGCGTCTTGCGGTGATTGATGGACTGGGAGCGGCGCGAAATGAAGTAGGCCAGAAACAGAATCAGCGCGGGCTTGGCAAACTCCGAGGGTTGCAGCGTGCCCACGCCGGGAACGCGAAACCAGCGGTGCGTTTTGGGGTCGGCGAAGTACACCACGATCAGCGATGTGAGCACGACGCCCAGGCCCGAGAAGGCCCACGCGGAGGTGTTCATGGTCCTGTAATCCAGCCGTTTGAAATACATCAGCACGATGAAGGAGATCGCGGCGAAGCCGAGCTGATGCGCCACGAAGTAATACGGCCCGACGTTGTAGAAGGGAGTGGCGGCGGCGCTGGAGGCGCTGAACACCATGACGATGCCGAAGCCGGTCATCGCCAGGATGGTGAGAAACAAAATCCAATCGGTCTTGAGCCGGGCCATTTTATTCCGCCCTCTCCGCCGGCGCCAACGCCGCCACCAGACGCTTAAACTCGCGCCCGCGGTGCTCGAAATTCTGGAACTGATCGAAGCTGGCGCAAGCCGGCGCGAGCAGAACGGTATCGCCGGGGTGGGCGCGCGCATGCGCCTCGCGGACGGCGGCTTCGAGAGTGCCGCAGGAGATCAGCGGCGCCGAGTCCCGCAACTGGCTCGCGATTATTTCCGACGCTGCGCCGATCAACAGGGCGGCGTGCGCCTTTTCCTTGAGGGGCCGGATGAGCGGAGCATAGTCGCTGCCTTTGTCCTTGCCGCCGAGGATCACCCACAGCCTTTTTGAAACCGGCGTGCCGGGAAACGCCGCCAAGGCTTTGAGCGTCGCGTCCACGTTGGTGGCTTTGGAGTCGTTGTACCAGGCCACGCCGCCCGTTTCGCGCACAAATTCCAGGCGATGCTCGACGCCCGGAAAGGTCATTACGGCCGCGCGGATCTGCGCGTGGGTTATTCCGTGTGTCGCGCCGCAAAGATGTGCGGCGATGGCTGCGGCCATGGTGTTTTCCAGATTGTGAACGCCTCGGAGCGGGACTTCGCGCGCTTGCATGAGCGGCTCGCCGTCGAGCAGAATTTGGCCGCCGCTCAGGTAAGCTCCGGGTGAAACCGCGTGGGTCGAGCTGAACCAATGGTTTTTCGCAAGTGGGGCAGGTCCGCGACCTGCCAGCTCTCGGACGATCGGATCGTCGGCGTTGAGGACGGCGAAATCGCCGGGCCGCTGATTCTCAAATATTCGAGCTTTTGCGGCGGCGTACCGCGCCAGCGTGTAATGCCGGTCCAGATGATCCGGCGTGACATTCAGCACCACGCCGATGTGGGCGCGGAACGTATCGATGGTTTCCAGTTGAAAGCTGGAAAGCTCCAGCACGTTCCATTGTCCGGGCTTGGAGGTGGCCGCCAGCGAGCAGGGAGGCGTACCGATGTTGCCGCCGGTTTGAGCCGCGATGCCGCTGGATGTGAGGATATGTCCGGTGAGCGCCGTGGTGGTGGTCTTGCCGTTGGAGCCGGTGATGCCGATAGTCTCGCCCTGGAGAAACCAGCCGGCCAGTTCCAGATCGCCGATCACGGGAACGCCGCGGCGGCGGGCGGTCTCCGCGACCTGCGTATCCGCGGGCACGCCGGGCGAGAGCACGATCAAATCGGCTCCGGCGAACGCGGCTTCGATCTGCGGCTGGACCTGGATGCCCCACTGGACCAATCTTTCGTCATGCACCGGATTCGTGCCCCCTTGATTCACATCAACCGCCACTACCTTCGCTCCTTTCCCGATCAGTAATTCCACCGCCGCGACTCCGCTGCGAGCCATGCCCACCACCACCACCTTTACGCCTTCCAACTTCATCGAAGCCCTAAATTGGCAGGCCGGAGACCTGCCCCACTCGTACCAAGTTGCAGAAATAAGCGTACCGTCGGATCTCAAAACCGCTTGCTAACGCGCGCGGTTCAGAAAGCGTTTCTGAACCGCGACCGTTAGGGAGCGGCATACGCAAACTTTCGCAACTTGGTACTCGTCTTCATCGCAACTTCAGCGTCGTCAGCGCGAACAGCGCCAGCACCAGTCCCGCGATCCAGAAGCGCGCGATCACTTTGGATTCGTCCCAGCCGAGCTGTTCGAAGTGATGATGCACCGGCGCCATCTTGAAAATTCGCTTCCCGCGCATTTTGAAACTGGCCACTTGCAGGATCACCGAGAGCGCCTCGATGACGAACACTCCGCCGATGAACAGCAGCAGAATCTCCTGCTTGAGCAGCACGGCGACGGTGCCGAGACACCCTCCCAAACCATACGAACCGACGTCGCCCATGAACAGCTCGGCCGGATGCGCGTTGTACCAGAGGAAACCGAGCGACGCCCCGAACATCGCGCCGCAGACGATGGTCAGCTCCGAGGCTCCGGGCGTGCGCGACAGCTCCAGATAGCGCGCGAATTCGGCGTGCCCGGAGAGAAACGCGAGGCTGGTCATGGCCGCCGAGGCAATCGCCATCAGGCCGATGGCCAGGCCGTCGAGACCGTCCGTCAGGTTCACGGAATCCGCGCAGCCCGCCAAGACCAGAAACAGGAAGGCGAAGAACGGAACAAACGCCAGAGGATAGGTATTGGCATGGCGGAGCCAGGCGTGAATCAGGAGGTCGGGCTTGGAAGTCTTGAGGAACGGCACATTCATGTTGGTGGAATAAAGGCCCCGCGCGTTCATGCCCAGAAGAAGCACGCCGACCAGCAGCGAAGCGAGCGCCTCCAGCGCCAGCTTTTGGCGCGCGGTGAGACCGAGGTTGCGTTTCCGGCTCACCTTCAGGTAGTCGTCCAGAAAGCCGACCGCTCCGAAGCTCACCATTCCGGCGAGCGCCACCCACACCGCCGGCGTCGCCAGATTGGCCCACAGCAGCACGGGGAAAAGAATGGACGCGCCGATGAGCAAGCCTCCCATGGTCGGCGTGCCGGCCTTTTTTTGGTGCGACCTGGGGCCGTCTTCGCGAATGTGCTGGCCGATCTGGAAGTCGCGCAAACGGGCGATGAGCCACGGCCCCATCAGAATCGACAGCAGCATGGCGGTGAAAAAAGCCATGCCGGTGCGGAAGGTGGTGTATTGAAACACGCGGAACGGCGTGTAGAGATGGTACAGCTTTTCGTACCCCAGCCAATACAACATGGATCAGCGGCTGCCTCCCTGAGGTGAGGGGGTGCGATCTTGCGCCGGGTCTTCGGTTGGATTTGGCGCCAGGAATTCCTCCAACGCCAGCTCCACGTGAACGCCGCGGGAGCCCTTGAACAGAACCGCGTCGCCGGGAGAGGCGAGCGAGCGCACCAGGCGCCCGGCTTCCCTGGGGTCCTCGAAAAAAAACGCGGCGTCGGCCCGAAGGCCGGAACGCATGGCCGCATCCAACATGTAACAAGCCGCGCCGCGTATTCCAACGAGCACATTTAAACCACTCCACGCGGCGTAACTTCCAACGTCGCGATGAAGCGGCTCGGCCCAGCGGCCGAGTTCGAGCATCTCCCCCAGAACTGCGATGCGCTTTCGCGCCGGAGCCTCGCGGAGGACATCCAGCATGGCGCGCACAGCTCCGGGATTGGAGTTGTAGCAATCGTTATAGATCAAAATACCGTTGTGATGGAGGCTTTCGCCCCGCATTGCGCCAGGGGCGAGATTGCGGACTGGTTCGCGCAGGCGCTCCGGCGCGATGCCGTACACTTGGGCCACGGCGATTCCGGCCAGAATATTGGAGACGGAGTGGCGTCCGGGGAGGGAGCTGGCGAAGCGGACGCCGTTCACGCGAAACTCGACTCCCTCGGGAAGCAGGCGAACATCCTCGGCGCGGACATCTCCAGGATGAACGACGGCCTCCGGCGACAAACCATACAGGATGGAGCGTCCCGAGTGAGCGGTCCGGAAAGCGGCGACGCGGGGATCGTCGGCGTTGAGCACGGCGGTGGCGTTGGGAGACAAGGACTCGATCAGCTCGCGCTTGGCTGCGGCGATGCCTTCGATCGAATCGAAGTTCTCGATATGCGCCTCGCCGACATTCGTCACCACGCCGGTATCGGGGGCGGCGATTTCAGCCAGACGGCGGATCTCGCCCGCATGATTCATGCCCATCTCGATCACCGCGACTTCGGCGGTCTCCTCCAGGCGCAGCAACGACAGAGGCATGCCGACATGGTTGTTGAGGTTGCCCTCGTTCTTCGCCGTCCTGTATCCCTCCGCCAGCATTTCCGCGATGATGTCCTTGGTTGTGGTCTTTCCAGCGCTGCCGGTTACCGCCACCAGGCGGCCACCCCAGAGTTGGCGCGCTCTCGCGGCCAGTTGCTGGAGTGCTTGAAGCGAGTCCTCCACCCGCAGAACTCGGCCTTCCGCCGGCGGGCCTCCAGGAATCTCGCGATCCACGACCACCGCCGCCGCGCCGGCTTGTAGAACGTCCCGGACGTACGCATGCCCATCATGATTTGGCCCCCTTAACGCAAAGAATAGATCGCCCGCACGAAGCGAGCGGGAATCGACCGACCATCCTGTGACAATTGGGCCGGCGACCGTCACGGTGGATTCCACCGCGAGGCCCAACCACTCCGCCAACTGGCGCAAGGGCAGTTTCATCCAGGCTTCTGTTACCCCTTATACCCAAAGGATCGCAGAGCCTCCCGTGCCGTTTCCCGATCGTCGAAATGAATGGTCCGGTCCTTGAATATCTGGTACGTCTCGTGCCCCTTGCCCGCCAGCACCACCACGTCGCCTGCGTTGGCCTGTTCGAGGGCGATGCGGATGGCCCGGGCGCGATCCGGCTCGACAGCGTGCGGCGTATCGAATCGCCGCAGCCCCACCAGGGCGTCGTTCATGATGGCGAGAGGGTCCTCGGACCGCGGATTGTCGGACGTCAGCACGACGTAATCGCTGAGCTCGGCGGCCGCCATGCCCATCAGCGGACGTTTGGAGCGGTCGCGATCGCCGCCGCAGCCGAACAGGGTGATGACGCGGCCGCCGTCTGTCGAGACCAACTCGCGGGCGATGTGGATGACGTTGCGGAGCGCGTCGGGGGTGTGGGCATAGTCGACGATGACGAGAAACGGCTGGCCGGCATCGACACGCTCAAAGCGGCCGGGCACGGCGCGGCATGCCGCGACGCCGCGCGCAATGGTCTCGAGCGAGATTCCATAGCTCAAAGCCGCGCCAGCGGCTGCCAAGATGTTCAGCACATTGATCCGCCCGGCCAGCGCGGATTCGATGGGCTGGCGCGCGCCTTCCCAGCACAAATCGAAGCGCAGGCCGTCGCAGCCGGAGCGGACATTTTCCGCGCGCAATGCGGCGTCGGGGCCGATCCCGTAGTAGAGAGCGTGGGCGGAAGGAGGGATCGAAGCGGTAAAAGGATCGCCGGCGTTCAGCACCGCCCAGTCCGGAGCCGGACCTGCCTCGGGGACGAATAGGAGACGCTTGGCCGCGGCATATTCCTCCATGGAACCGTGAAAATCCAGGTGATCGCGCGTGAGATTGGTGAAGACGGCGGTGTGGAAGCGGAACCCATACACCCGTCCCAGCGCCAGCGCGTGCGAGGAAACTTCGGAGATCAAATGCGTGCCGCCGAGCCGCTCCAGCTCGGCCGCAAAGCGCATCACGTCCAGAGATTCGGGCGTGGTGTTGGCCGCGGGGCGGGTCTCTCCGGCCAAGCGGTACTCAATCGTCCCGATCAATCCGGTGACGTGGCCGGCCTCGCGCAGGATGGCTTCGAGGACATACGATGTGGTGGTCTTGCCGTTGGTGCCGGTGATTCCGGTGAAGTGAATGCGTTCATCGGGGCGGTGGTAGAAAGTTCGGGAAGCCGTGGCCAGCGCCCGGCGGCCATGCTCGACCTCGATCCAGGGGGCGGGGAAATCGTGGGGGCGCGGCCCCTCGCTCACCACCGCGCAGGCGCCCTGTTCGAGCGCCTGCGGCGCAAAGCGTTGTCCATCCACGCGGGCTCCCTCGAATGCAAAGAACACGAAACCCTTCTCCACGCGTCGCGAATCGTATTCCAATCCCGTCACTTGCAGCGCGGCGGCAGCGGAAGGCAGCGCCTTACGGAGCGCGACGCCTTCCAGCAGGTCGCGCAGCGTCATCTGAACTGAACGCGAACCCGCGCGGCATTGGTTAGATCTCCTCCGGGCGGCGGCGCCTGGTTCCACGCCAGCCCGCTCCCGTCGACCTCCACCGCAAGACCCTCGGCGGACGACTCCTCCAGCACCGCGCGCAATGTCATTCCGCGGAAATCCGGAACCCTTGGCCCTCCACCCAGAGGCGCAAAAAAAGGCCGCCGGTCCAGGTTTCCCTCTGTCGAGGGAATGGATGATCCGGGGAAAGCCAGAGCATCCACCTGGACCGGCGGCGGAGTGACGGAGGATACAGATCGTTGTGTTACAACTTGTGGGCCGTCTAGAACGGCCTCGCCCGAAGGCTCGCTCGAAGCGGTCACCGTTGTGTCGGGCAAATCCTTGGGAACATCCAGCATGCGCAACGCCGCCATGGCCACCTCGCGAAACACGGGCGCGGCCACCGGAGCGCCGAATCCGGCTGTGCCGCCGGTGGTGCCCTCCAGCGTCACGATGATCACAACCTGCGGGTTCTCGAGCGGCGCGAACCCCAGATAGCTGGCGTTATAACGGTGCGTGTACACGCGCGCCTTGAGGTCGAAAATCTGGGCCGTGCCGGTCTTGCCGCCGGAGGTGTAGCCCCGCAAATTCGCGTAGCCCTTGCCGGTTCCGCGCAGGACTACTCCTTCCATCATCTGGCGCATTTGAATGGTGGTGGCGGGATCGACGATGCGCCGCCCTTTTTCCGGAGCGAAGCGTTCCTCCGGCTGTCCCGGAGTCTGCCGCGCCAGCACCAGCCGCGGCTTTATCAGAATGCCTCCGTTGGCGATGGCCGCGCCGGCCAGAGCCAACTGGAGCGAGGTCACGGCCACCTCATGACCGATGGACAGGAAGCTCCCCGAAGTCGCCGACCAATCCTCCACGTGCCGCAGAAGACCGGCCGATTCGCCGGGCAGGTCGATTCCGGTTTTTTCTCCGAAGCCGAACTTGCGTTGGTATTTATACAGCGCGGGGTTGCCCACTTTCTGGCCGATCATGATGGCGCCGACGTTGCTCGAATGCGCCAGGACGTCGGCCATGCTCATGGCTCCGTGCGCATGCTCGTCCTTAATTGTGCGGTCGTACACCTTGATGCTGTTGCCGCAGGGAATGATCGTATCCGGCCGGAGCTGGGTGGTCTCGAGCGCGGCCGACAGCGTGATCACCTTGAACACGCTTCCCGGCTCAAACGGCGTCGTGATCGCCAGGTTGCTGCGCGCATTGGGCGGCTCGCTGGAGCTGGGCGGAACATTCGGATCGAAGCGCGGATAGTTGGCCATCGCCAGCACGTCGCCGTTGTACGGATTCAAAGCCACGATGGAGCCGGTCTTGGCGCCACTGGAATCGATGGCCTTGTCCAATTCCTGTTCCGCCACGTATTGAAGATTGGAATCGATGCTGAGCGTGATATTGTCGCCCGGCTCGGGCTTGCTCGCCACCATGGAGTCGTACGCGTTCTGCTTGACGTCCCGATACTCGCGCGACAGGCCGGGCCGGCCGGCGAGCTCCTCGTCAAACTGACTCTCGATGCCGGCGTTGCCCCGCTCGGCCACCTCGTCTTCCACCATGCCGGTCGATCCCACCACGTGGGAGGCCAATTCCCCGCGCGGGTAAAACCGCCGCATCTCGGGCTGGAGGTCCACCCAATCCAGTTTCTGGCTGCGCACCCGCTCGGCTTCGCCGGCATCCACCTTGCGCTTGATCCACAGGAATCCGGAGCCGCGCAGCTTGGCGCCGGCGATGCGGTCGTAAAGCTTGCCGCGATCCAGGTCCAGGAAGCGCGAAAGCAAATCCGCCGCCACCGCCGGGTCCGGAATCCGTTGCGGATTGACAAAGATCGATTCGGCGGGCAGGCTCTTGGCCAGCGGGCGGCCGTCGCGGTCGAAAATCGAGCCGCGCAGCGCCGGGATCTCCACCAGCTTCTGCTGTTGCTGCTGCGCCAGCCTCAACAGATCGTCGTGGCGAATCACCTGAAGCCAGACCAGGCGCAGGAGAATCGCCCCGAACCAGGCCAGCAGCACCCGCAGCAGCCAGGTCAGGCGGCGGTTGGCTTGCGTTTCCGGCACGGCGTCCCCTCCAGCTTCACTTTCCGTTCATGGCCAGCGCGCTCTGCGCTCCGTCCAGATACAGCACCTTGGACGGCGCCGGATCCACGAATTGCTGTTGGCGCGCCAGCTCCTGGATACGCGCGGGCGAGAGCAGGGCAGCCTCGCGCAGCTCCAGGGAAGCCTGGTCGGTGGCCAGCCGCTGCCCCTCCCGTCGCAACGACTGGATCTGGAATCCCGCCATGAGCCCATAGGCGTTTGGCAGGAGCACGCCGATCAGAAGCACCGCTGCCCCCACCACCGACCCGATCAGCTTCCAGCACCGGCCTCGCGCGGCGGGGTCGGCCGTCCGCACCACGCTCCGGTTGTCATGCCGCTTCACGTAGAAAAGAATGTCTTCGTTGGCGAACGCGCGGAGCCGCGCCGAGGAGTCCCCTCCCCGCGCCGCCTCGGCCGCCCGTTCCAGGCCTTGCGCGAACATCCTGCTCCAAACGTCTGCAAGCGTTGCCATCGTATGATTCCTCTGCTTCCTCGATTTCCGGACTACAACATTTCCAATGCGCGGAGCTTGGCGCTGCGCGAAGGCGGATTCCGCCGGATCTCCTCTTCGGCGGGCCTCACGACGTGCCGGGTAAGCAACCTCACCAGCCCCTGTTTTGCCATGCCCTGAAAAGCATGCTTCACTTTGCGATCCTCAAGCGACATGAAGGTGAGAATCACCGCTCTTCCGCCCTTCCGCAGCAACCGCGGAATCGCCTCGAGCAGCGCGTCCAACTCCTCCATCTCGCGATTGACGGCCAGGCGCAGCGCCATGAAAGTCTGCGTGGCCGGATGCAGTTTTCCCGTACGGGGCACGACCCCCTCGATCAGCTTGGCCAACTGACCGGTGCTTTGAATAGGCCGCCCCCGCACGATTGCTCTTGCTATCTTCCGGCTCCTCCTTTCCTCCCCTAGACTGAAGATCAGTCCGGCGAGCTCCCTTTCCGATTCGTAGTTGACGATCTCGGCGGCGGTCCGCTCCTGCCCGGCATGCGCGCCTCTCGACATCCGCATATCCAAAGGACCATCCACCATCAGCGAGAACCCCCTCCCGCCTTCCGTCAACTGATGCCTTGAAACACCCAAATCCGCCAGCAGCCCGTCCAGTTGTTTTATTTTTAATACCGCCAGCGTCTCTTCCACCTGCGAAAACAATGCCTGTTGAAAACGGATGCGGTCCGCGCAATCCGTTGTGTTCGCCCGCGCCAGATCGAGACTCTCGGCATCCCGGTCGCAGGCGATCGCCATTCCCGTGCTCAGCCGGCGCGCGATGGCTCCGGCATGCCCCCCCAGCCCCGCTGTCAAGTCCGCATACACGCCCTCCGGCTGGACGTTCAGAAAGTCCAGACATTCGGCGAGCATGACGGGCACATGCATGGGTCACGGCTACTTGAATCCGATCTTGGTCATGGCCGCCAGATCCTCGGGCAGGCTGGCTCTTGAAACCTGCAAGAGCTCGTCGTGAATCTTCTTGCTGACCACGTTGAGCCGGCCCTTGTGGACGTCCACCATCACGGCCTGCTTCTCCAGCCCCATGGCTTCGCGCAAGGACGCGGGCAACAACAGCCGGCCGGATCCATCCACCTCCGCATCGCCCCCAAACGCCTTGGCGATCCGCTCCAGCCTCTCGGCCGCGGCTGCGTTCTCCGAGGCGTTGTCGAACAGATTTGCGTTGCGTTTCCACACCGGCAAGGGGTAGATTCGTATCTGACGGAAGTCCACTGTGGTAATGAAAACCTTGACTCCATCCACGGCCTTCAAATACGCGACGAACTCCGCGGGCAGCTTGAGCCGTCCCTTGTCGTCCACGCTGGCCTGCGTGATCGAGTGGGGTGGCTCGGGTATAAGTGCGGTTTTCTCGTCGATTTCGGCCATTTTGAAACACTCAGATCCAATGGCAGCCCACTTTGGGCCACTTGAGTTAATGTAACGCTCACGGGTGACGATTGCAAGAAAAAATTTACCTGAGCGTGGCTACGCTATTTCTTCGCCATGTCCCCTATGGTATTTGGAACAACCTTAGTACCAACCCCACAGGGTTTGGCTAATACTTTTCCTGAGATCGGTCGATAGCCGCCTGAGGCCGGAGGACTTCCACGGCTGAGAGGATCGGAGACCGCCCGCGTGGCTATGGAGATAAAATCTGGCCAGGGCAGTGCGCCCAGCTTGGCAAGCGCAGCGCCGCGCTCGCCCAGTTGGCACAGCGTGCTGGAAGAGGCGGCGCAAGCTCCCACGCTCCTGATCGTCGATGAAATCGACCTGAACCGGCGGCTGTTGCGGGCCATGCTCAAAACCGCGCCGTATCACATTCTTGAAGCCAAGAAACCGTCGGAGGCGCTGGCGATTTTGGACCGGGAGAAGGTCGACCTGGTGATTGCGGACCAGGTGATGCCGGAGATGAGCGGCACCGAGTTCTGCCAGCTCATCAAGAACGACCGGCGCACGCAGTTGGTTCCGGTCTTGATGACCACCAGCGTGCAGGGCATGGAGAATGAGCTGGCGGGCTTCGAATCCGGAGCCGACGAATTCCTGATCAAGCCTCTGCGGCCGGCGCTGGTCCGCACCCGCATCCGTTCCATGCTGCGCAACAAGGCGCTGGTGGATTCGCTCGACGAAGCCGAGGCGATTCTGTTCGCGCTGGCGCAATCGGTGGAACATCGCGACCGCTATACGGGGATGCACTGCGAGCGCCTGGCGGCTTACGGGATCGGTTTGGCGCAGGCACTCGGGCTCCCGGCGCGCGAGCAACTGGCGCTGTACCGCGGCGGGTACCTGCACGACATCGGCAAGATCGTCATTCCCGACTCGATCCTGTTCAAGCGCGGGCTACTCACGGAACAGGAATGGCAAATCATGCGGCTGCATACGATTCGCGGAGAAGAAATCTGCCGGCCGATGAAAACCCTGGCTCCCGTGCTGCCGATCATCCGCAGCCATCACGAGCGCTGGGATGGCAGCGGCTATCCGGACGGACTGCGCGGGGAGGAGATTCCGCTGCTGGCGCGCATCCTGCAAGTAGCCGATATCTACGACGCCCTGACCACGGCCCGTCCCTACAAGCCCGCTTTCTCGCACCAGCACACCATGGAACTGATGCTGGAGGAGGCGCGCAGGGGCTGGCGCGATCCGGAACTGGTTCCCCTGTTCGCCCAAGTCACCCAGCACGGCGACGGCGAGGCGCTGTGGAGCAGCAGCGAAGGGATGCAGGCCTCCCTTGCCGCCATGCGCCGGGAACTGGCGAAATAGCCGCCGACCGCTTCCTCCGGGCGCGGCTCGGAAATGGCAGGCCGGAGACCTGCCCCACTTCGTTAGCGATTGTTTAACAGCGCTATAATCGCCGTAAGAGCATGGAAGAACTCAAGCGGAAACTCCAGGAAGAGATCAACGCGCTGGAGATGGAGCTGCGGGTCGAGCTTCCTCGGGAGATCCTTAGGGCCCGCGCCCACGGCGATCTAAGCGAAAACGCCGAGTATCACGCCGCCAAGGAACGGCAGAGCTGGGTCAGCGCCCGGCTGGCGCAGGTGTCCGGGCGCCTGCGCGAGATCTCCATGATCGACATGTCCCAGATCCCGCACGACCGTGTGGGCCTGGGCTCGACCGTGATAGTGTTGGACGTGATGAAAGAGGAGCGCATCCGGTACAAGCTGGTGACCAGCGAGGAAGTGGACGTGGCCAAGGGGCTGATTTCCACCAGTTCTCCGATTGGCCGCGGCCTGCTGGGCAAGCGAGTGGGCGATACCGTCAAGATCCAGATCCCCGATGGCGCCCGCGAGATGGAAATCATCGAACTGCTCACCATTCATCAACAAGGATAACGACAAGGATAAAAGACGTGACCTTTACCGGCGCCATCGGGTTCGCGTGCAATAAAGTGATTCTGTGGATTGTGCGCGGGCTGGCGTTGTCGCGCATTCATCCCAACGTTCTGACGTTCCTGGGGTTGTTGATTAACGTCGGGGCCGCGTGGCTGCTGGCGGTGGGCCAGTTCCGCTGGGCCGGAGCGGTGATCATCGGCGCGGGGCTGTTCGATATGGTGGACGGCCGCGTGGCGCGCGAAACCAACCGTGTCACCCGCTTCGGCGGATTCTTCGACTCGGTTCTGGACCGCTATTCGGATCTGGGCCTGCTGGTGGGATTGCTGGTCTGGTACGGCTCCATCAACCGGCCTTCGTACGTGGTTCTGACCGCGGTGGCGATGATGGGCTCGGTGATGGTCAGCTACACTCGGGCGCGCGCGGAGAACTCGATTCCGACGTGCAAGGTCGGATTCACGGAACGGCCCGAGCGAGTGGTGCTGATGATCATCGGCGCGCTGTTCAACAAAGAGGCGCAAGTGCTGTGGGTCATCGCGGTGTTGTCCAACCTGACGGTGATCCACCGCATGATCTTCACCTGGCAGGAAGCCAAGCGCCTGGAAGAAGCGCAACTGCGTCCGGCTGGGACCAGGGCGGAAAAGTAAAACTCGCGGGTGAAGACTGGCGTGAAGGCTATTAAGTCGTGGTCAGCTTGCCCCGCGCGGGAGAACTGCCCATGAACCTGCGCTTATTTGTTCCGTGCTTGATGGTCTGCGTTTCATTCCACGCCGCGGCCCAGGCTCCCGCCAAAAGCGAACCTGAGGTAGTTTCTCACGAAACTCCGGCGACCTTCAGCAGCCGGGTCAACCTGGTCTCCGTGCCGGTCGTAATCCGCGATCATGAGGGCCGGGCGGTGGGTGGCCTGCGGCAGGACGATTTCCAGCTCTTCGATAAAGGCAAGCCGCAAGTCATCACCAAGTTCACGATTCAAACCAGCACCTCGGCTCCGGTGACGGCCGCTTCCGCGGTTTCTGTTTCGGGAGATGCCGCCGCGCCCGCCGAAACATCTTCCAAGCCTGAGCTGCCGGACCGCTATGTCGCCTACTTCTTCGACGACATCCACATGCAGCCGGGTGATCTGTTGAATGCCCGGAAGGCCGCGAGCCATCACCTGGACACCGCGCTCGATCCCAACACCCGCGCGGGTGTGTTCACCGCCAGCAGCGTGACCACGCAAGGCTTTACCAACGACGCCGCCAAGCTGCATGACGCGTTGAACCGCATTCATCCATGGACCCACATCGACGATCCAACGGCGTGTCTGCATGTCAGCTATTTCATGGCAGACTATATGATTAACCAGGAAAATTCGCTTTCGCCGTTCGGCATCGTTCCAAGCAGCCAGCTCGCGACGGCGCTGAACAAGCAGGCGCTTGCTTGTAGCGCAGACCTCTGGCACACGGCGAATAATGCGCTTCTCTATGGGAAGGAAGAGACCGACAACGTGCTGTCGGTGCTGCGGGACCTGATCGCCAAAATGTCGGCTATGCCCGGCGGCCGGACCATCGTATTGGTGTCGCCCGGGTTCACTATGTCCGCCGACCATCGAGCCACCGAAAACGACATCCTCGAAAAAGCGATTCGCGCCGGCGTGGTCGTCAACAGTCTGGACATTCGCGGCGTGTACACGCTGCTTCGAACGCATAGTTATGACGCGGAATACGGCGGTTACTTCGGTGGCCCGCGCGATCCGAACGTGGTCGTCCCGATCATGAACGCCCAAAAAGAGGAAATGTTCACGGCGGGTAACATCCTTGCCGAGCTCGCCTACGGAACTGGCGGAACCGTGCACAACGACAACGATTTCGAAGGGGGTCTGAGGGAACTCGCCGGCAGGCCGGAGTACGTCTATGTGCTGGGTTTCTCGCCGGATAATTTGAAGAATGACGGAAGCTATCACGGTTTGAAGGTGAAACTCAAAGAACCCGCGAAGTTCGATGTTGAAGCGCGTCGTGGCTACTGGGCCCCGAAGCGGGCCGTCGATCCGGCCGAGGCGGCGAAGGAAGAGCTCAAGGAGACGCTCTTCTCGCGGGATGAGATCGCCGACATTCCGCTGGATCTGCATGCGGAATTCTTCAAGCCCGCCGGCGCGAAGGCGGAGATAAGCGTGATGGCTCGACTGGACGCAAAAGGATTGAAGTTTAGAAAGACGGACGAGCGGAACAACGATACTCTGACGATTGTGACGGGCCTGTTCGACCAGAACGGGAACTACATTTCGGGGATCGAAAGAGTAGTGGAGATGCGTCTTCGGGACCACTCCCTAGAGGTTCTCGAACGTTCCGGAATCAGCGTGGAGCAGAGTTTCAGCGTGCCGCCCGGGCGATACATCGTGCGAGTGGTGGTGAAAGATAGCGAAGGACATACCACGGCGGCCAGGAACACCGGCATCGAGGTCCGATGAGGGTGACCCGCATGAAAATCGGGGTTTCAGCGTTGCTCTCTCTGTGCGCGACGGCCTGGTCGCAGGCTGGCGCGCCGCAAGGCCAACCGGAAGTGGTGTCGCACGAAGCTCCCGCGACCTTCAGCAGCCGGGTCAATCTGGTCTCCGTACCGGTGGTAATCCGCGATCATGAGGGCCACGCCGTCGGTGGCCTGCGGCAGGAGGATTTCCAGCTTTTCGATAAAGGCAAGCTGCAAGTCATCACAAAGTTCGCTATCCAAACCAGCACTTCGGCCCCGGCGCCGGCAACGCCTTCCGCGCCTTCCGTTGCGGGGAACACCGCCGAGCCGCCCGCCGCAGCGTCCAAGCCAGAACTGCCGGACCGCTACGTCGCTTATTTCTTCGACGACATCCATATGCAGCCGGGCGATCTGTTGAACGCACGCCAAGCCGCGAACCACCACCTGGATCACGCTCTTGACGCTGGCATGCGCGCGGGAGTTTTCACCACCAGCGGCCGGACTACGCAAGGCTTCACAAATGACGTCACCAAGCTGCACGACGCAGTGAACCGGATTCAACCGTGGGTGTCCGCCATCGACAAACAAGAGTGTCTAAAAATCAACTACTACCTTGCCGACGTTCTCATCAACCAGGAGCACTCGCTACAGCCGTCGCGTATAAACCCCAACAGCACGCTCGCGGCGGCAGTGTACGGGCAGGCTTCCCACTGCTTGAGTCCTCTCGATCCCCCGCCCCCGCCGTTGGTGATTTCATATGCCTGGCAGACGGCAAGCCGGTCCCTGCAATTCGGAATGTCAGAGACGATGAGCGGGCTAGCGGTGCTGGCTGATTTGATAGACAAAATGTCTACTCTTCCCGGAAGCCGGACCATCGTGATGGTGTCGCCTGGGTTCGTCGTCGCCGCCGAACATCGAACCAGCGAAAACGACATCCTCGACAAGGCGATTCGGGCCAGTGTGGCCATCAACGCGCTAGACATCAAGGGCGTTTACACTCCTCTCCGAACACCGGCTTTCAGCACGGAATCCCGCGGCGAGAGCATCGCCTTCAGCCAGGCATACAGCGACGAGGCTGCCAGATCGAGCGATATCCTGGCGGAACTCGCCGATGGAACCGGCGGGACGGTGCACAATGACAACGGTTTCGAAGAGGGTCTCAAGGAACTCGCAGGCAGGCCGGAGTTCGTCTACGTGCTCGGCTTCTCGCCGGACAATTTGAAATTTGACGGGAGCTATCACGGGCTGAAAGTGAAGCTCACGAAGGAAGCGAAGTTCGACATCGAAGCGCGGCGCGGCTACTGGGCTCCGAGCCATGCCGCCGATCCGGCTGAGGCGGCAAAGGAAGAGCTCAAGGAGACGCTGTTCTCGCGGGATGAGATCGCCGACATTCCTCTGGACCTGCATGCGGAATTCTTCAAACCCAGCGGCGCGAAGGCGGAGATAAGCGTGGTCGCCCGGCTGGATGCCAAAGGATTGAAGTTTAGAAAGACGGGCGAGCGGAACAACGATACGCTGACGATTGTGACGGGCCTGTTCGACCAGAATGGAAACTACATTTCCGGGATCGAAAGAGTGGTGGAGATGCGTCTGCGGGACCGGTCGCTCCAGGTGCTGGAAAGTTCCGGCATGAGCGTGGAGCAGAGTTTTAGCGTGCCGCCGGGGCGATACATCGTGCGAGTGGTGGTGAAGGACAGCGAAGGGCATACCACGGCGGCGAGGAACACCGGTATTGAGGTTCCATGAGCGCGGAAGCCACCGGTCGAATCGCGTTGGCACTGCTTTGGCTGTCAGGCAACGCGGCGCGCGCTCAGCCTGTAATCCAAACCGAGGTTCGGACGGTGCTGGTGGACACGATCGTCACCGGGAAACGCGGCGAGTACGTTCGCGATCTGGCCGCTAAGGACTTTCGGATTTGGCAGGACGGCAAGGAGCAGGCCATTACGAGTCTGTCTCTTGAAGCGAAATCCGCCGAGCCGCATTTTCTGGTGCTGTTCTTCGACGACACCAGGATGGCGGCCCAGGATCAATTCCTGGCGCGGCAGGCCGCTTCCCGCTTCATTGATGCGAACTCGGGATCGCGCCGCTTGATGGCCGTCGTGAGTTACAACGGCTCTCTGCGCGTGGCCCAAAATTTCACGGACGACGCCGGACGGCTGAAGGATGCGCTGAACCGGGTGGAAGCCTCCAGCAGTGCAGCCAGCAGTTCGAGGCTGGAACTACCGCGCGGGTCAGACACGCCAACTGCTGCGGACAATTTCGGGTCGCACAACATGCTTCAAGCGCTCGGGAATCTGGCCACGGGTCTCGGCGTCCTTCCAGGACGAAAGACGCTCGTGCTGCTGACCGGGGGGCTGCCGTCCTCGTCCGAACTGAAACCCGTGGTCACCGCGGCGATTGAGGCTTCCAGCAGGTCCGGTGTTGCGATCTATCCAGTTAATGTGCGGCCGGTTTCGGTTGACTTGGAACCATCGCCTCCCAACCCGCAGACTCGGGGAGGGAGAAGGGGACCTCAAGGCGCGGAGGACTCGCCTAGGACTCAGGACCCCGCGGCGAGCCAGGATCTCCTGCTGGCGCTGGCCAACGGAACCGGAGGGTTTCTCGTACGCGATTCCAGTGAACTGCTGGCAGCCTTGCAGCAGATCGGCGAAGAACAAACCGAACACTACGTGCTCAGTTATACGCCTCCCGAATCGAAGGATGGAAGCTGCCATAAACTTCAGGTCAAGGTTGATCGCGGAGGAGCCACGGTCCGCGCGCGCAGCAGCTACTGCGCTACGAAACCGCCGGAGCTAATCTCTGGGACTCCGGCGGCAACGGATTTGGAGAGCCGCGCGGCTGGCGCGGAAGCAGGCAAACTCACGGCCTCGATTCAGCTCTCCTACTTCTATATCTCGCCAGGCGCTGCCAGAGTCCACCTGGCGATGGAAATCGCGCCTGGTGCGCTGAAGTTCGAAAACCAAAAAGGAAAACTGCAGGCCGAGGTCAACCTTCTGGGAATCGCGAGCACGCCGGACGGCGGCGTAGGGGCGCGCTTCAGCGACACACTCAAGCTCGACTTCGATAATCCGGCGGAGATCGAGAAATTGAAGGGAATGCCGGTGCACTACGAGAAGGAGTTCAAGATTGCGCCGGGGCAGTACAGCTTCGCCCTGGCGTTCGGGTCAGGCGGCGAGAGTTTTGGAAAGGTCGAGGCCCCGCTGGAGGTAGAGCCCTGGAACGGCGCAGAGCTAGCCTTGAGCAGCCTGGTTCTGAGCCGGGAAACGCATCCGGCGGCCGACCTCGGTCTGGTTTCCTCGCTGGTCCAAGACCGAACTCCGCTCATCGCCCAGGGCATTCAGTTCGTTCCCTTCGGCTCCAACCAATTCGCCAAATCGGAGACAGGCTTCTTCTACCTCGAAGTCTACGATCCAGATCCTGCGTCGGTGAGCGTCCGAGTGCGAGTGTTGGATCGCAAGACCGGCGAGCCCAAATGGGACTCGGGAATCACGAAACTCCCGCGTTCGAGCAGTGGCGGTAAGACTTCGGTCCCGGCGGGCGCAAGCTTACGGCTCAGCACGCTTAAGACAGGACCCTATCGGCTCGAAATAACGGCGTCCGATTCCACCGGGAAGGAAATCAAACGGACGGTAGATTTCGAGGTCAAATGAGCCCCAGCGAAGATTTGTCGCAGCCCGCCCGTGAGCGGCCCGTTCACAATTGCTTCGCTGGTTGAGCCAAGATAGAATCCGAGTCATGCCCCGAACGAAGGTAACCTTCGATGTCGTCCGTGAGATTGGCCTCGCACTGCCCGATGTCGAGGAGAGCACCATGTATGGATCGCCTGCGCTTAAGGTACGCGGAAACCTTTTGGCCGGCCTGCCTGTAAACAAATCGGCCGAACCGGGGTCGCTCGGCGTCTGGATCGATTTCGATCAGCGTGCGGCATTGCTCGCGGAAGCACCAGAGACGTACTACGTGACAGATCACTACGTAAATTACCCGATCGTGCTCGTGAGACTGTCTCAGATTCGGATTGACCAGATGCGCGACCTGCTGAGCTCGGCGTGGCGGTTCGTCACGTCTCAAAAGAGGCGAACCGCATCGCGCCCCGCTGCTACACGGAAACGGCGTCAACCGTGAGCGGGGGCAATCAGCCGACCGGATGGCAGCGCTGGGTTCGGCAGCCACAAAAGATCTGGCTACGAAGGGCGCTTTTTCAGGCGCATTTATGGAGCGGCATCGCTCTCGGGCTCTACATCCTCATGATGAGCGTGACCGGCAGCGTGCTGGTCTATCGCAACGAGCTTTATAGAGCAGCGACCCCCGAACCAATTATCTCGACGGGTTCAGGACCCCGATTGACCGACGACCAGCTCGCGGACGCCGCCAGGCACTTGTATCCAAGCTACCGGGTGGTGAAAATCGGCCGGGCGCGGAATCTGGATCAGGGGGTAGATGTCTCGCTACGCCGGGGCGATGAGGTCAAGGAGCGAATGTTCGATCCACGGAGCGGGAGCGATCTTGGCCCTTCGGTCCCAACCGGTATCCGGCTCGTGTCAGAGCTGCTTGATCTGCACGACAATCTGCTCGCCGGACCGACTGGCCGGATCGTGAACGGCGTGGGCGCATTCGCCCTGCTCGCGGTTGCTTTAACGGGTCTGGTCATCTGGTGGCCCGGGACCAAGACATGGCGTCGCAGCCTGACGCTGCATCGCGGTGTGGGATGGAAGCGCTGGAACTGGCACTTGCACAGTATGATCGGCTTCTGGAGCTTTGGATTCACGCTGGTTTTTGCTTTGAGCGGGGCCTATCTCGGTTTTCCCGAGCGGTTTCAGGACTTCGCCGACCGGCTTGAGCCTCCCACTGTCGCCAATGCCGGGATGCGCATCGTCGACAAGGTTCTGTATTGGCTCGCCTTCTTGCATTTCGGCCGCATTAACGGCATCGGGATTCCTTGCAGGGGCCCCGGAGTCTGCGATCAGACGACGAAGGCGATTTGGGCGATATTCGGATTGGCCCCCGCGGCGATGTTTGTGACCGGCGCGATCATGTGGTGGAACCGCGTGCTGCGCCCGCGGCTGGCAAGCGCTCGCCGGGCGGCTGGTTAATGGGCGTGCAGTGGACGCGATGTCCCTTAGCCTTCGTATTGCAGTACGTTTAAGCCGGCGTTCCAATCCGTGACGTACACCAGCCCATCGGTTGTGACAAGGATGTCGGCAGCCTTCGCCGCGAGCGCAACGTTGGGACGTGGATCGATCAGCTTTTTGGGCGCCGGAGGCACCCAGTAGGCGATTTCCTTTGGCGCGAATGCGTCCTTGATATCGAAGACGCGGACCCCGGCAACGTTGTAGGTCGCAAAAATCGTCTCTTCGCTGCGAAACGTGCCGGGCCGATTTTCGTGCAGGTTGTGCGGGCCGAAAGTCCCGAATCCGCAGAAGTCCCTCTCCTTTGGCGCAGGCAAAGTGGAAATGGGTACCGGATTTTCCTCGGCCCGCAAATCCACGATGAACGTGCAAAACATGCCCTTCGCGCATTTTTCCGCATTGGCTTCGTCGGCCACGACTGCCAACTTTCGGCCAGGCAAGGGAAGCGGAGTGTGCGTGCCGCCTGGAAACGGCGGACACCAGTTGATGTGTGAAATCAGCTTCGGCTTGGTTGGGTCGCTGAGATCGTGAACGGTCAAGCCACCGTCGCGCCAGGCTCCGTAGCCGCGATCGCCGGCAGTGATCATGTGATGCAGCGCAACGCGGCGGCCCGGAGCCAATGTCGATGGCTCGCCGGCCGCGCGATTCATCCCGGGCATCCACCAGCGCCCCACAATTTCGGGCTTCGTAATGTTCTGGAGGTCGACCATGCAGAGAATGTGATCGGTGAAACCATCGAAATGCGCGGCAACCGCGGCATAGCGTCCGCCTGCCCACCAGAGGCGATTGACGCCCAGGCCCGGCATTTCGAGAAAGGCGATTTCTTTCATCTCGGCGGGACGGGAAATATCGTGAATGCTCAGGCCCGACCGGAATTTCTTGCGGTCGGTAATGCTATCGGCCAGGGCATTCTCGAAATAACCGCGAATGTCGTCGTAAGACTGCATGGCCACGATATTCGCGCCGTTGGCGAGCAAAAGCAGGTCGCCGGAAACCTGGAGGTGATGCGTCCGGGTCGCGTCTCCGCCGGTGAAGAAGCCGACAGGCTTCAGGTTGCGCGGATCCGCCGCATCAAGAATCGTTACCCCGTTGCTGAACATGTGGCCGACATACAGATGCCGGCGGTTGAGCATGACCTGAACACTGTCCGGCCGTCCGCCAATATCGCTGTAGGACAGGTGACGGAAGCGTTGCCCGATGCCTTGCGGCGGAATCGCACTTTCCTGCGCGTTCGATTGGGCGGGGCCACTCGCCAACGCTGCGAGACCAAGCAGCCCCTTCCCGCAATCGCGCCGAGTGATCGTCATGTCTTGCTCCGTTTCCTGAACCTCACAACCAGCTTACACGTCTTCCTCACCGGGCACGCCGTCTTCCGGCTATTGCGTTCCGAAGGCTTACTGACCGAAGGCCAGCAGCACGTTTCCGTTGGCGCCGTTCTGCACGCCGGGATAGCCGGCGCCGGCAAAGACCATTCCGCCGGCGATGGTCGGACCGGCCGATCCCATGGAGCCTCCCTTGGCGGGAACTCCGTTGACGGTCTTGAATTCCTGGGCCATATCGAAGCTCCAGACAACCTTGCCGTCCCTGGAGGACAGGATGCGCAGGATTCCATCCCAGCCGCCCGAGAAGATGTATCCGGGAATGGAGGAGATGGCCGCGTCCTCGCCGGCCTTGCGTCCTTCGGCCGGCTGCATGGGCGAACGCCAGCGCCGCTCGCCGTTATCCAGCGCGAGCGAAACGATGCCGCCGCTGTTCAGGCCGAAATAGGCCGCGGCGTCGTCGGCCGTGCCGCCCCACACGATCTGGCCCTGTGCCTCGGGAGGCTTGGAGAAGACCGCGGTCTTCCACACCACCGCGCCCTTGCGGTCGGGATCGTGGGCCCACACGTTGCCGCTCTTCTGCCCGGCGATCAGCACGCTCTTGCCGTTGGGAAGGTCGAGCAGCATCGGCGAAGAACCGAAGTCGTAATCTGGGCCGGCATTCTTGGGGCAGTTTTCTTTATCCGTATCGCGGATACAGCCGACCACCCAGGCGTCGCCGGGCGTGTCCTGGACCGACCACAGCATCTTGCCATCGGCCAGACTGAGGGCCACGATGGCGTCGGTGGTTTTCGCGGCTGGCGGCGTGTAGGCGTCGCCGGTGCCGATGTACAGCGCGCGGCGCTTGGGATCGATGGTGGGCGAGTTCCACACGCCTCCGCCGGAGGGTGCGAACTGTTGCGTCCCTTTGGCATTCTTCGTGGTGGCTTTGGGAGCGTCGGGAATGATGTAGGTTTTCCAGATCATGTGACCGGTCTGGGCGTCGAGCGCGGCGACGCTTCCGCGGAAGGTGCAGCATTGGTAGGTTGGGTCGGCGGCGGCGCCCTCCTCCCCGGAGGAAACCGGAACATACAGCCGGTCCTCGTAAAGCTGCGGCGCGCCGGTAATGTGCGCGAGGGGGTGAGGATCGACGCTGACCTTCCAGACCTGCGCTCCAGTGGCGGCGTTGAGGGCATAGACGCTGCCCTTGAGGTCGCCGAAATAGGCCAGCGATTCGCCGGGCTTCTCCGACCGGCCGACGCTGACGGACGAGCGTACGCCGGCATCCGCGTGAAAGGACCAGTAGACGCAGCCGGTGGCGGCGTCGAGCGAATACACGTAGCCGGTGTCCACACCCACGAACACTCGTCCGGCGACAACGGTGGGCTGTCCATAGACCGCCTTCGCGCCGGGGAAGCCGAAGGCCCATTTGAGCTTGAGCTGAGTGAGCCGCGGTTCGGTCAGTTGCGCGGCGCCGGCGCCCTGTCTGCGCGTGTTCGAGATGCCCGCGCCCCAACCGTTCCAGGAGGGTTTCGAAGCGATGTCGCCAAGCCCGGGATTGGCGGCGCAGCGATTGGGCATCGACGCGGCGTCTTGCGCCAGGATGGGTGCAATCGGGAGCAGAAGAGCGGCCAGGATATGGGCGGGTTTCATCGTGTACCTCGGCGTAATTCTATCGCGAAAGGGATAGAGCGGCGGGAACGCGGTGTGAGGGCAACGGGAGGGCTTTCGACGGTCGAGCTTTCCTTCCTCCGCGCAGCGGATTATCCACTTCGATAGATGGTGCCTTTGACGGCCAAGTAATGTGACGCCGTCACGGGGCTGATTTCTAGGCGGCACTTCCGCGTCTTCATGGTGCTCAGGTATTCATTATGATGCTCAGGTATTCATTCAAACATTCTGGTACAGTCTTGTTGTGGCGGTTGAGCACGACGAAATCGGTATCTGGTCCGAGGTGAAGCTCGCGATCATCAAGGAATACGCCTCCACCTACACAAAGATCATGGACGCGCAGCGCAGAGAGCGAATTCCCAGCCTGCGATGGTTCTACATCGACGGCTATGCCGGGTCCGGGCACCACGTCTCAAAGACCAGGGGCGATTTGGTCGAGGGAAGCCCGCTCATCGCGTTGAACACAATCCCGCCGTTCCACGAGTATCACTTCATCGACTCCGATCCGGCGCGCGCTGCGGAGCTTCGAAAAGAATCCGGCAACCGACCGGACGTTTTCACCTATAGTGAAGACTGCAACGCGGTCTTGCTCAGGAAGGTGTTCCCGCGCGCCGATTATGGCAAGTACAAGCGGGCCTTGTGCCTCCTTGACCCCTACAACATCGATCTCACTTGGGAAGTGATCGAAACGGCCGGGAACGCGCGGTCCGTGGAGATTTTCATGAACTTCATGATCATGGATGTCAACCGCAACGCTTTGCGGAAGAACCCCGACAAATCGATCGTCAGCAAGGTCGCACAGATGACGAGGCTTTGGGGCGACGACTCCTGGCTGGACGCCGGGTACGACTAGGTTCAAACCCTTTTCGATTACAGCATCCCGGTTAAAGTGTCCAATGAGCGGTTCGCAGAGGCATTTCGTGAGAGGCTGGAGAAGAAGGCCGGGTTCAAGTTCGTGCCCAAACCGATGCCAATGAAGACGAAGACCAACTCCGTGATCTACTACCTTTATTTCGCTTCCCAAAAGGAGGCAGGCATGGATATAGTGAACGACATCTTCAACAAGTACCGAGCGAAGCAAGGGCTCTGATATGGCGACGAATTCACCGATTGAATGGACTGACGCGACGTGGAACCCGGTGACGGGCTGCGACAAGATCAGTCCTGGGTGCAAGCACTGTTACGCGGAGCGAATGGCGAAACGGCTGAAGGCCGCGCGAAATCCAAACTACAAGAACGGCTTTGAATTGACGCTCCAGCCGCAGATGCTCTCCCGCCCGCTGGAATGGAAGAAACCGAAGAATATATTCGTCAACTCGATGAGCGACCTGTTTCACGATGATGTGCCGCTAGAGTACATCCAGCGGGTCTTCGCCGTGATGAACGAGGCAAACTGGCATCAGTACCAAGTCCTGACGAAGCGAGCGGCGCGGGTTCACGAATTGGATCAACATCTTGAATGGGCGCCGCATATCTGGATGGGCGTCAGCGTTGAAAACGAGAGGTATTTAGACCGCATCGACCACTTGCGGAAAACCGGCGCTCACGTGAAATTTCTGTCCTTGGAGCCGCTGCTTGGACCGCTCCACAGAATGAATCTTCGCGGCATCCACTGGGCCATCGTCGGTGGGGAATCGGGGCCTGGGGCACGCCCGGTCGATCCCGCATGGGTGATCGACATTCGCAATCAATGCTTCAAGGCCGATGTGGCGTTCTTCTTTAAACAATGGGGCGGTGTCCAGAAAAAGAAAACGGGACGCATCCTTGAGGGGCGCACCTGGGATCAAATGCCGGAGTTTGCGATCATTTCGTGACGGCACGCCGTGATTGCAAGACGAGGCTCGGGAAGAAGTGAGGGTGAAGTATCGGGCTTGGTTTGGTGGAGATACCGTGCCGCACAAAAACTCCGGGGTCGGAGAAAATGCCCCGGTTACTGGTGCTCCAGACCCGCAACGCTCCGCTCGCACAACGGCTACTCGGGGATTGCCCGCTCCGACCGCCCGACAAAATCACACTACTAACCCTGACAAACGCCGTTCACTAGAACGAAGCAGCCGGCGCGGTGGACTCTACGAAGCCCTGGCTCCCCAGCTGCGTTTCAAAAACGACCGGCGAGTCGACGATTATTTCGACGCAGTCGCCGTGTCGCGCTTGACCGGTTTTCCATAAACCTCGATCCAGGCGACGTCGGAGTACCCGCCGGTGCCGTGGCCGCTACCGGGACTCAGATCGGCAAAACCAATCGCGTCGACCTTGCTCAGATCCACCTTGTCCAGCAGGGTCCCCTTGGTCTGCACCGTGGGCGCGTCGAGTTTGAGCCAGTGTACTTGAGACACATAGAACTCGCTCTCCAGGTAGTCCGCCGTGTTCGCATCGACATGGTCTCCAACCAGCAGCGTTCCGTCGGCGAGCTTTAAAACGGGGCGAACTTCGTGAAACCCGGACGTCTTGGTGTACCAACGGATTTTTGCCTTGCCCGTCAGATCGACATAATTGTCCTTACTGCTGAGCGTGAGCGCGCAGGATGTGGCGCAGAGTCCGGTCCAGATGTGAGGCACATTTCCCTCGGCGGTGATGCCGAAATCTTCCTTGCCGGTGCCATACATGGTCAATTGCAGGTCCGGGCTCACGACACCGGCTTGCGTCAGCGGGACATTCCCGGGGCCGTCCTTCCACGCTTCCTTAAAGAACAGCGGCGGCGGTTGAGGCGCTTGCCCTCTGCCGCCGCCGCGCCCGCCGGCTTGTTGCGCAAACGCGCTTGCCGCGGTGCACAAGAAGATCAAAGTAAAGATCTGTCGCTTCATAAAACCTCCCTTTCGAATGTACAAAATAATCGTGCGCCGGTCAGTGGCGGCCGGAATCGCCTCCGGGTACGCCGGCGACTGCTTGCCGTGCCTGATCGGCGGTTATCGAACGGACGATGGCCGCAGTGGTTTTGGTCAGCGGCTGTGTTCCTGCTTTCGCGCCGTTCACTTGCAGGACGTAGGCAGTGATGTTGACCGAGGTCGGGTCGCTCTCAGCGGGTGCGTGACCGGGGACGGGAATGTTTGTGCCCTCGGGCGGGAAGGCGCCGACGGCCTGCTCAATTCGCTCGACGAGCTGGGCGGTGGTGTTCGATCCCCAGCGGTTGAGGAAGACCGGGCCTGCCAGCGGGGGGACAACGCCGCTAGCCATCTCCTGCATGTAGGCGGGCAAGGAACTGACTGGAGGGAGTTCACCTGGATCGCCCTTCCGTCCTCGCAATGTGGGAGTGTGGCAGTTGCCGCAGGTGTTCTCGTATGCCTTGCGGCCCGCTTCGGCCTGAGCCGAAATGAAGACGCCCGATGGGGCGGGTTGTTGCCCGGTCAGGACGAAGAGTCCTGAGCCGAGAACGGCGGCGGCGAGCAGCAGCGCCTTGTGATTCACGGCTGTTACCTCACGCGTATTATACAGGGTTGAGGCCGGTACCACGCTCCGGCCTCACATTCATTCGCGCGATTGTCTACAATAATCCCACCATGGCAAAGTTTCTTGAGCAGGGCTTGACCCGCCGGCAGGCGTTTGAAGTGTTGGGAATCGGCGCGGCCGCTGCCGCGGTCCCGAGAGGCCTATTCGCGCAGGAGCCGACATTTCCGAAAGGCGCGATCATCAGAACCATTCTCAAAGACTACGCGCCCGAGGAGCTGGCAGGCGGCGCCACGTTGTTCCATGAGCACATGCAACTGGCTTCGGATTTCAACGCGAAATTTGGGGCGGCCACAGCCGCCGCCCGAGCCGCGAATGGTTTGCCGCCGGCCCCCGCGCGTGGAGGCGGTGGCAATCGCGGTGGCGGAGCCGCGCCCGCGACCACACCCGCGGACATCATGCACAGCGTCGATCTGATGTCTGACGAAGTCGCCAAAACCAAAAGTGCGGGCGTCGCCTGCATTGTCGACGCCGGACATCCGGACATGGGACGCGATATCGACTTCATTCGTCAGGTCTCGATGAAGTCCGGAGTCCCGATCGTCGCGGGCGGCGGGTTCTACTCGCAGCCGTTTTATCCCAAAGAAATCTCCACGATGAGCGAAGAACAGATCGTCAAGGCGCTCATCAAGCAGGCGGACGACGACACGCTCGGCGTCTTCGGTGAAATCGGCTCGTGGGACGAGATCACCGCGGATGAACGCAAGGTGTTTCGCGCCGTTGGCAAGGCGCACCTCGCGACGAACCTCTCGATCTTCACGCACACCGGAATTCCCGGCAAGTCGGCGCTCGAACAGCTCGACATCCTCGAGGACGCCGGCGTAAAACCGGATCGCGTTGTCATCGGACACCTGGGGAATCTTGTGGACGCGAACGTATATGTGCACAAAGCCATTTGCAGACGCGGCGCGTTTGTCGGTTTCGATCGGCAGGGGGGAAATGGCGACGCGCAGCAGGTTCCGATGGTCATGGCGCTCATCGACGCGGGTTTTGCCGGCCATCTGATGTTCTCCGCCGACACCTCCAGCGGCTACTCGAAGACAATGACGGTGTTCCTGCCAAAGCTGAAAGCAGCCGGCGTGAGCGACCAGGTGCTGCACGGAATCATGGTGGACAACCCCCGCAGGTTTCTCGCGTTCGTTCCCAAACGGCCTCGAAAAAGATGACCCGTACGCGCGGGGCTGTCGACCAACAGCCTGTACGATCATGCCCAGAGCTTGATCTTTCGCCAGAACTCGGGCCAAGGTTCCCGCACGCCTCGGCAGACCCACAGGTACTTGTGATACTCGGTCTCTTCGTTCGGAACTCCGAAGCGGTTGGAGATGGTTCCCTTCGATTCGCAGCTTGCGAAGTTGGCGTTCACGAAGTCCGGGGACAGACCGACGACGATCAGCGTTTGCGGCGGAACGTCGCCAAAGCCTCGCAGCCAGAACGAGTTCACCCGGCTCAGCGCGGGCCGCAAACCGTGCGCGGGCCCGTAGAGATCGATCGCGCCAGCTTCACCGTAATTGCCTGTGAGGATGCCTGAAGCGGCGCGCTCTTCGACGGGCAGAGAGTCGCGGATCTTCGCGACGGTATCGACCAATTCCTGCCAGCCGATCTCCTCGCGCAGGTCGTTATTCACCTTGATCGACGCTTCGAACCAGCGCGAATTGATCGGCGCTACGGGAAGGGCGAAAGCGATTCCCAGACCCAGTGCCACCGCGAGCCCGACCCAGTTCAGGCCCCGCCCCCAGCGCGGCCACTTCATCGACGAGACTGCCCCGGCAGCCAACAACATCGGATAGAGCGGAGCGGTGTAGTAATCCCGAGCGCGGGTCACGGTGAAGAGGGCCAGCGCGGCTGCGAAGGTCCACCCCAGCGCGCGGTAGCGCCTGCCCTCAGGCTTTCGAAAGTAGAAGAACAGGCCGGCGATCCAAAGCGGAATCGTGAACAGATTCGCAGGGACCAGAAGCTGCTTCCACAAGAATCCGTCGGTTCGGCCAATCCGAATATCCCGCGCGTGAATCGAGCGAAGAAAATCGAGCGAGATGAAACTGTGGCTCGCCTGCCAGATCAGATTCGGCAGAATAATGACCAAGGTCACCGCTGCTCCTGCGATCAGCCAGCGGCTTAACAGAAGCTTTCGCGCGGGAGTGAGAAGAAATCCCACGGCCAAGCCCGCCACCAACCACGCGATGGTGTAACGCGTCATCAAGCCCAACCCTATGGCCGCGCCGATGGCGATCCACCAACGGGGATTGTCTGAGTTCAATAGCCGGATGACGAAGTAAATTGTCACCACCGACCACAGGAAGTCGAAGGAAACGTACTGAAACAGATGCCCCGCCGACATTGACACCGGCGAAACGGCGACGGCCAGCGCCGTTATGATCTGGGCCCTGCGGCCGAGTTCGCGCGCCATCAGTCCCGCCACCACCATGGCGGCGCATTGGGCCAAGGCGGTAAAAAATCGCACCGCGGCGGGCGCGGAACCCAGTAGCTCCAGAGCGAGGCGCGCCACGAACGGGGTGAAGGGAGGGTAGGCGACGTAGCCCCAATCGAGGTGCCGCGCATCGTCGAGCGTCGCCAGTTCGTCGCGATGAAAGCCGTACTGGCCATTCGTAAGCGTGTGGAGCAGGAGGCGGACGGCTGCTATCGCGAGCAGGGCCCGCAGAGCCGAGGGCGGTTTCATCAGTTCGACCGAAAATTGGTGAACTGCATATCGATGCCCAAGTCGGTTTGTTTCAGAAGCGCGATTACTTCTTGCAGCGTGTCGCGATCCTTGCCGGCGACGCGCACGAAGTCGCCCTGGATGGACGCCTGCACCTTCTTCTTGCCGTCCTTGATGATGCGCACGATCTCGCGAGCCTTCTCGATGGGAATGCCCTGTTGCAGCGAAATCTCCTGGCGCACGCTGGAGCCCGCCGCGGGCGTCACCGTGCCATAGGTCAGGCCTTTCAAAGGCACCTGGCGCTTGACCAGCTTCTGCTGGAGAATGTCCAGCACGGCTTTGAGCTTGAACTCATCCTGGCTCGCCAGCACGATCTTATGATCCTTCTCGTTCAATTCGATGGAGGAGCGTGAGTCCTTCAAGTCGTAGCGCTGGTGCAGCTCCTTCAGCGCCTGCTGCACGGCGTTGGAAACCTCCGGCAAGTCGATCTTGGAGACTACGTCGAATGTATTATCGGGCACGGTGGTTAGTGTCCCAATGCTATCAAAACTTTCTCGGTGATTTCGCGCACCAGAGCCGGAAGCGCGGCATCCAGCGCCAGCGTGATGGCGGCCTCGACGCGCTGGGGATCTGGCGGCTGCGCTCGGGGAGCCGCCGGCGGAGCGTCGGAGACGGGCTCCGGCACCGCACCCGCCAGCGCCTCGGCGAACAGCCCGCGAGCGAGCTGGGCTTCCTGCGCCAGCGGACGAATGGTCGGCATCACCAGCGACGTCTCGAAGGGCTTGCGCAGAACCGCGTCGCATCCGGCTTGGCGGGCCTCGTCCTCGTCCAGTTTTTCCAGCAACCCGGCCGTCAGAATTACGCGCGTATGGCGGTGATGGGTCTTCACGTAGCGGCACAAATCGAAGCCGCTGCGGCCCGGAAGAAATACGTCGGCGATCACCAGGTCGGGGTCCACGTCGGCCAGCCGCAGCATCGCCGTTTCCCCGTCGGTGATGCTGACCACCTGGTAGCCTTCTTCGGTCAGAATCCGCTCCCCCATGCGCTGCGCGTGGGGGCTGTCGTCGGCCAACAGGATGATGCTCAAGTTACGGCTTCGGACCCGGATCGGGAGCCGGCGCCGGGCTCGGGTTCTGCGTTTGATCCTGCGGCGGATTCTTATTGTCCTTCTTGTTATCCTTCTTGTCCGCTTTCTTCTTGTCCGCCTTCTTCTTGTCTTTTGAATTCGCGCTGGCCGAATCGGCGCTGGCCGGGTTGGCGGCGGCTTGGGTAGCAGCGGCTTGCGGCTTGGCGCCGTCCACGGAAGCCGTCGCGCCGGCAGCCGGCGTCGCGGAGGTGGATGCGCCGGTAACCGGCGCCACGGTCACGTCCCCCTGGAACCCCGCCGCTCCCGTCGTCTGCGCCGAGGGCACGTTGACTGGAATATTCTGCTTGGGTGGGGTCATCGCCGGAGATCCCGCCTTCGCCGCCATGCTCACGTCCGGGGATGGCCGCAAGAATCCGGTCGCGGCGCGGAACGCGCCCGGCTTGGTGCGGTTTTCCGCCTCGTATTTCATGCGCGCCACCGCCGCGGGATCCGCCGCGGGAACCCCGAGTTCCAGTTCGCGCAACTTCTTCTTCGCCTCATCTGCATAGATACTCAGCGGATAATCCCGAACGATTCTTTGTAGCGCCTGGCCGGCCCTGGGGCGTAAACCCTTGCCCATCCCCAGGTACGCGTCGGCGCCCTTCCACAGCGCCTCGTCGGCCCGGCTGTACAGCGGATACTGATCCACCAGGCCTATGAAGCGGTTCGCCGCCGACGCGCGCGCTCCCTTGTTGTAGTAGAACAGGCCCGACCGCATCTCTCCCTCTGCCAGGACCTCGTCGACCTCCCGCAACTTCTGCTCGGCTTCCGGCACGAACTTGGAATTCGGGTATTGAAGGACCAGTTGCTTGCATTCCTGCTCGGCGCGCAAGGCCTGTTGGGTGTCCCGATCCGGCTTGCTCATCTGCCCATAGTGGGTCATGCAAATCTTGTATTGCGCTTCGGCGGCTTCGGGCATGGTGGGGTAGAACAGCTCGAAGTCCTTGTATTCCGCCTCGGCCTGCGCCAGGCCGGACACGCCGCCTTCGCGGTACCAGCTATCGGCGATCGCCAGTTTGGCCTTGGCCAGAAATTCGCTGCTCTCGTAGGTGTTGATCAGCGTATTGAGGGTCAGACGCGACAGTTCGTAGCGGCCCTTCTCCAGATCCTTAACGGCCTTGTCGTACAAGACCTTGTCGGGCTGCTGGGTGTCCTTGGCGATGGGGTTCTCGTATTTCAGGTGATGGAACCCGCACGATGACGCGGTCAGCGACAACGCCATCGCCGCTACCGCCCATCCACTACTCTTCATACAGACAGTCATAGTTCGTCCTTTTTTTCTGTACCTTCAGCCCTAGACCCGAACACTAAATGCCTCACGCGCGGCTTCCTGCGCCTGCTGGCGCATCTGCTCAAATGCGGCCCCTGGATTCACAGTGTGAAAAATCGATGTCCCCGCCACCACCCACTCTACGCCCGCATGGATCGCATCGGCAACATTCTTCAGGGTAATGCCGCCGTCGATCTCAATAGCGAACTGCAATCGGCGTTCCTTTCGCAAGGAGGCCAGTTGGCGCACTTTCTTGAGCGAATTGGCGATAAACTCCTGCCCGCCGAATCCCGGATTGACGCTCATCACCAGCACCGAATCGGCCAGCTCCAGGACTTCGTCGAGGGTCGCAACCGGCGTCGCGGGGTTGATCACCACTCCGGGCCGCGCGCCGTGCTCGCGGATCATGTGCAGGGTGCGATCCAGATTCCGGCAAGCTTCCTGGTGGACCAGGATCTGGTCCGCGCCGGCTTCGATGAACAGCGGCGCAAACCGGTCCGGATCCTCGATCATCAAATGCACCTCCAGGGTCAGGCGGGTGGCCTTGCGCAGCGACTCGACCAGCGGAGGACCCACCGTGAGATTGGGCACGAAATGCCCGTCCATCACGTCCACATGCAGCACCCGCGCGCCCACGGCTTCGAGCGCAGCCACCTGCTCGCCCAGACGCGCGAAATCGGCCGCCAGAATGGATGGAAGAATCTCGATCATGAGCCAGACTTATGCCGATGTTATCACAGCCCGGACATCACAGCAGCGAAGAACCCATCGCCGGGGTCGCGGCCGGGCAGACGCAGGTGCGTCCTCAGGACCGGAAACCCGGCGGCCACATCTTCATTTTCTTCGCGTTCCAGCGAGCAGGTGGAGTACACCAGCAACCCCTGCGGCTTGAGATGCTCGAATGCACGCTCCAGGAGTCTCCGCTGAATCGGGGGGAAGCGGGCGATGTCCTGGGGCTGTGTTCGCCACTTGATCTCCGGGTTTCGGCTTAGCGTTCCCGTTCCCGAGCACGGCGCGTCGACAAGAATGCGATCGAACTTCACCGCAAACGGAAGCGGCGCGCCGCCTTCCAGCACCACGCGCATCGCCTCCGCGGGAACTTCCGCGAGGCGGGCCAGCGACCGGTCGGCGGCCACTACCTGGGCGCCCGCCGCGCCCCCCGCGGCGCCTAACACAGCGCCTAACACAGCAACGATCTGCGCGGTCTTGTTGCCCGGAGCGGCGCATAAATCCAGCACCGTCATCCCCGGCTGGATCTCGAGCAGGGGCACGATCGACTGCGAGCCTGGGTCCTGGCGGCGGCCGGTGGCAGGGTTGATGGCATCCTCAGGTTCCTGAAGTGCGGCCGCGGCGATTCGTTCGGCCGCCTCCGCGCCGTAGTGGCGGCTCCAGCGTTCCAGCATCCAGCCGGGGACGCTTAACTCCGTGGCTCGATCCGGCCACGCTACTGGATTGCGGTCGGCCTTTCGGAGAACCGCGTTAACGAATCCGGCCGCCGACCGCTTGCGCGCCAGCTTCACCAATTCCACGCTTTCCGCAACCGCCGCGTGCGCCGGAATTCGCTCCAGATATCGCAGCTGATAAATCCCCATCCGCAGCGCGATGCGCACTTCGTCGTCGAGCTTGCGCTCCAAACCGGACGGGGGAGGGCCGGAAAAATACCCGATCAGAAAGTCGAGCTGCGCCTGAAAGCGCAAGCACCCGAACACAATCGCCTCGGCCAGCCGGGCGTCGCGCGGGTCGAGCGCCGCCGTTTCCCTCCTCAGCAGATCGGAAGCGTAGGCGCCTGCTTGGACGCGCTTTAGGACGCGGAACGCGATCTCGCGGGCGGGGGCGAGTGGGGACACTACGCGCCGCTTGAAAATTCGGTCATGAGGGCGTATTTCCCGGCGCGTGGTGTCCCCATTTTTCGCCACGGGCGGACGCCGCTTACTTACCCACCATATGCCCGACGTCCTGGTTGTTCTCGGGGCAGATGAACTCATGGATTTCCTGATCCGGCGCAAGATCGGCGACCCGCTTGGTCGTGTAAGGCTTCACCACGGCTCCCGCATCCTCGATCGTGGTTTCGATTTCCAGGTGGCCCAAATCCGGACGCCGGTAGCGCTCCACCACATGCAGCTTATCTGTGTGCGGATGCAACTCCTGGTCCAGCCAAACCCGATCGTTGAATCCCATGCGATCCACAACCAGCGTGTCTCCGTCCCAGCGGCCGGTATTGTGCCCGTACCACTCATACGGGTCGGCGGGGTGCGGGCGCCCATCCAGGTAGACCTGATGGAACCCCGGAGAATCGTCGTCGGCAATGATGATGAGGAAATCCTTACTCTGGACGAACTCGATCAGCGGCCCGAATCGCAGGACCGCGTTGGGCAAGCACTGCGCCTGAGGAGTATCCTTGCGGTTGTTGTCCGTGCGTTCCTTTGCCACCGACACGGCCCACGGCAGAAACTCCGGCTTCCCCGGATCGACGGTTCGCGGCGACCAATACACTCCGGATAGATCGGGCTTGCCGTCAGCGGTGCGCGGCGTCGGCCCCGTCGGCGGATGATGGCGCTTGGCGTCGGCCGCCGCGGTCACGCGGTCCTCTCCCAGCGTTCCCAGTTGGGTGTTGAAGTCCATGCGGATATCCAAGTGCACCGGCGGTCCCGCCTGCACTGCAACGGCCTTCTGGTTGAACGTCTGCATCGACGTCGCCATCACCTGAAGGTCGTAGGTTCCAGGCGGCAGGCCCGCCAGCGTATACTTGCCCTTCGCGTCGCTGACGGCCCGATGGGTGCCCGTGGGCGGGTTGGTGGTGGCCTGCACCATCGCGCCTTCCACTACTACGGAGGAAATATCGGTAATGGTGCCTGTAATCGAGCCGGAGATGCTTTGGCCTGAGGCGGCCCCGGCAATCAAGAGTGCGATTCCCAGTGTGCGCATGCGTAACCTTTCGAACTCTGACCGGGAGTGTGCATCTTCATCGTGGATGCCACTAATATACAACGAAATTCGCTTGCGTCGCAGGCGGGCCTCTGTTAGCATAGCTACGTGACGAGAAGTACGCAGCGCGTAGCTAGGCGCGAAGCGAAGGACGATCCCGAACTGGGCCGCTATTCCGATCCTCCCTTGCTGGTTCTGGCGAGCCTCGCCGATGGGCCCAAGCATGGCCACGCCATGATCGACGACATCGAGCAGATGAGCGGCGCTCGTCTGGGTCCGGGCACTCTCTATGGAGCCATCGCGCGCCTGGAGCGGGAGAAGCTGATCGAGCCGCTGCCAGAGGAAGACCGGCGTCATCCTTACCGCATCACTCCGGCAGGCTCGCGCCTGCTGCGCGCCAAGCTGACCACGCTGCAACAGTTCGCGCGCGCCGGTCTCAGGCGACTGGAGGCGTTGTGACCCGCCGCGCCGCCCGATTCCTCACGCGTCTGTATCCGCCACGCTGGCGGGTTCGCTACGGCGAGGAATTTCAAACCTTCCTGGAATCGCGGCGCGTGCGGCCGGTCGACGTTCTAACCACGATCGGCTCCGCGCTTTCCGAACGCGCGGCCGGTTCCCTGACGACGCTGCTGTACGCCTGTCTGGCGATAATCGCGCCCGGCGGAGCGTGGCACATGACCACCAGCGGCGCTCCTCTGGCCCGGATCATCGAGACCCATCGTGCGTTCTGGCTGAGCTGGGCCATGATCGAGGCTGGTTCGCTAGCGGCGCTGGCCGCCGGGGCTGTGGCCGTCGCGCCGGTCCTGTCTCGAATCCTCCGAGACCGCCGCCGCGACGTCGTTAGGAAGCTGGTGTGGCCCGTGGCCGCTGGTCTCTTGCTCGTGCTTATTCTCGTGCCGTGCGCCATCTTGCCCGGGTGGGAGTCACCGGAGGCCAGGGCCGCGCCCGCGCTGGTCGTTGTCGGAGTGTTCGTCGACCAGGCTGCCCTCTTCTTGACCTACGTCATCGCGCACAGCAAACTCTCCCGATCCTTGGGGCGAGTGAAGCGCTCGGTTCTGGCGATGGCATCCTGGATCGTCGTTGCGAGCATCATAGCCGGCGCATGGGGCTCGACCATCCACTCCTCTCCCAGGGGAGGCGATCTGCATCTCGGCTGGGCTGGAGCCCTATTGTGGCTCGTTGCGATGACCTACCGGGTCGTCGTGCTGCGGCGGACCCTAGCCGAATAGGATAGCGCTCCCGCCACAAGCGCGGCGGTACAATAGCGCCATGTCCACCAGCTCCGACCTCAAGAGCCTTCTTCCCGAAATCGAACCCGAAAACCGGCGCGAGTTCGTGGTGAAGAAGCTGGCCGTGGGGTTCGCCCTCGCCGTTCAGCCCATCTGCGCCCAGACCGCCATCACCACCGACGCCACCGGTTTGACTGCGGGCGAAGTCAAGATTCCAGTCCAGGACGGAGTGATCCCCGGTTATCGAGCCTGTCCCGCCAAGGGCCGGGGGTTCCCGATCGTGCTGGTGGTGCAGGAAATCTTCGGCGTCCACGAACATATCAAGGACCTGTGCCGCCGCCTGGCCCACTCCGGCTACTGCGCGGTGGCGCCGGAGATGTTTGCGCGCCAGGGCGACGTTTCGAAGATGACCGACGTTCAGGAGATTCTCACCAAGGTGGTCTCCAAGGTGCCGGATGCGCAGGTGATGAGCGATCTGGACGCGACCGCGAACTGGGCCGCGAAGACCTCGCATGCGGACATCGCCAGGATCGCGATCGCGGGCTTCTGCTGGGGCGGGCGGATCGTGTGGCTGTACGCGTCGCACAATCCCAAACTGAGAGCGGGCGCCGCCTGGTATGGACGGCTGGAGGGCGACAAGAACGAAATGACGCCCAAGAATCCGCTGGATCTGGCCGGGGCGTTCCGCGCTCCGGTGATCGGTTTTTACGGCGGCAAGGACACCGGCATTCCTCTCGGGTCCATCGAGAAAATGCGCGCTTCGCTCAAAGTGGTGGGAGATCCATCGCAGATCAACGTGTACCCGGAGGCGCAACACGGCTTCAACGCCGACTACCGGCCCAGCTACGACAAAGAAGCCGCGCAGGACGCTTGGAAGAAAATGCTGGCCTGGTTCAAGAAGTACGGGGCGTAATTGTGGGGCAGGTCCCCGACCTGCCTGTTAGCGGAACGAAACGAAGCTGTTCAGACCGGAGGGCTGGAGGCGGCTGGCCCAGGTGGACTGCGGAGCAGCGTCGAGATCGGGAGGCTGTCTGTGGTTTTGAATCATGAAAACCACGGAGCGGATTCCCTCGTAGGTCCGCCAGTAGACGTTGCCGCGAATCAGATCGCTGCGGGCGCTCAGAATTTCGCGGCGTAATAGCCGCTGCCACAGCTTTCCGTGCATGGGCAGGGTGTCGCCCCCGGCTGCCATCTGGCGCGGATTGCCGCAAGCGTTCATTTGCACCACGGCCATTTGTCCATCGGTCTGCATGCGATCCCCGGTGGCGTTGTGCGTCATCCGCAGGGCGTCGGGCCGATCCATCCAATCCAAGGCATAGGCGCAGGAAGCGAACGCGATATCGTAGGCGATCTTGTCGCGCTCATGATCCACGTATTCCTCCACCCGGTGCGTGGCCATTGCGCCCCGCAGATAGCCCCACTCGACGTCGCGCGTGCCGGCGCCGGCCCATAGCTCCTGTCCCTCCCAGGTCTCATCCAGCTTCCATAAGCGGACATGATGGCGCTTGGCGACATCGTTAAATCCCTTTTGCCAGGACATGTCCGGTGCAGCGTTGTTGACCTGCAACGCGGACATCGGTCCATCGCGATAGGTGCGGTTGAACATAGCGGCCAGGCTCTCCGACATGACCGAGCGGAAGGTGGCCGGGCGCGGCTCCGTCCAGCCCGCGGCGGTGAGCGCGGCGGCGATCTGCTCGCGGGAGCCGATGAAGAGAAGATTCACGAGATCGGCGGGCTTGCCGGTTTGGGACCTCTTGGACGGCGGAGTAAACGAACGGCCCGGCAGATCGGAGATGATCGGGGACAGGCTGGCGCGCTCGTCTTGGGTTAACGCGCGGGCGTCCTCATCGGAGCCGGGCGCGGTAACGGCGCGCACCGGCCGGGAAAGCACCAGCGTAAGCTCGGTGCCGGAGGGCAAATAAATCTCCGGTTCGGGAATCTGGATCACGATGGATTTCACCGCCCACGCCATCAACTGCGCATGCACGTTCAACAGCATGATCGATTGAAGGTAGTGCGCGGCACGATTTCCCCAACTGCCCGTGGAGCGGACTTCGCGAATGGAGCCGGTGGGCGTTACCTCCTCGCGGGCATTGTCCACCGACGCAAACTGCGTGGAGATGCGGCGCACGCTCCGGCCCGCCACGGTGATCGAATCGAACACCAGGTCCAGCGAGGCGGATTCGCGAATCAGTCCCAGGCCGACCCGCCGCACCGACTTCACACTTCCGCTCAGCACGCTTCCCGCGGGCAGCACGGTCTCGCCGCCCGCCTTCACGGGCGCGATCAGAACGGCTTGGATGGGCGATCCGGGGCGGCTGGCGTAGGAGCCCACTGCGCTGCTGAGACGGACGTGCAATACCGAGCCTGCGGGCGCCTCGCGCCACGTGATGGCTTGCACAGCCATCAGCACAGACAGGAAAAATGGCATTTTCAGTTAGCATACTTCAGATGCGCGTCGAGCGCCACGGGGGGCCACCGTTCGGTGTGCGACATGAAAGTGGGTCTGGGTTTAAGTAACTGAAACCGCAAGAAAGCCTGAGCGTACGGCTACTCAGAGCGCGGCGGCGATGTGGCGCAAACACTCGTGTTTGCCGCGTCCGCACTCCTGCGGACGCCTGCCAGCGTCGACACGATTGTCGACGCGGCACGCAAAGTGCGTGCGCCACAACATGTTACATGCGTTTTGTTCTT
>Ga0182024_10002338_pt1 | contig 47296 bp, 28 predicted proteins | sample P32metaG_FD_120480 | JGI IMG/M metagenome (GOLD analysis project Ga0182024, IMG submission 120480) | Permafrost microbial communities from Stordalen Mire, Sweden - P3-2 metaG (Illumina Assembly) | ecosystem: Environmental > Terrestrial > Soil > Wetlands > Permafrost | place: Sweden: Stordalen... | reverse complement strand
CCTTTGCCGTTAATGACGAGGTTGATTTGTTTTTTCATGGAGTGATGTGGGATTGTTTTGCTTAGAGGTTTGCGGGATCTGCGATTCGAGGTCCGCGAATGCGCGACCTTTCGGTTGGTTTGATCGTTGGTGGCGCGTCGGCAGGCGCAGATGAAGGAGATTGCGATTGCGTGGGTGCCGCAGGCATCGGAATGGGGCTCTCACGAATCGCAGCGGGAGCGGCAGGTTGATCAATGGGTGGTGGCTCCGGCGTTCTTGCGACGGGAGGGGGTACCGCGGTGCGGCGTTTTGCTGTCGGTCGAGCCAATGATTCACCGTTCACTTCCGCGAGGAACTGCGCGATTGTACCGGTGCCGACGGCCACGTTAGTCGTGGCCAGCAACTCCCGAATGAGCTGCAGCGAGGCACCTTTCTGACGCAGTTCGACGATGCCCTCCTTGAACGGGAGCAGCTTCAAGTAGCCTTTCGTGGAATGCGTCGTGAAAGCGCGTGCAGCTTGGTTGAACCGGTGCGTTTGCGCGGTGATATCGACTGGTTCGTTCACAGTTTGATTTCAGTTTGAATCCAGGCTGAACTCAGAATGAACTGAGTTGAAACCGGGTTCGTTTTGAGTCCTGAAAGTCCTTAGTTTCACTAAGGGGTAGGGCGTCCATCCTTCCCAAACCCATGGCAAATGCCATGGGAAGGGAAGGAATTCGGGCGGTATTCTACCGCCGCAACAGATTGCCGCTTGTTTCGTTGGCAACCCAGATTGCGTTGCCATCGAAGCAAACACCGATTGGGCTGTTGTTCACGGGATAGGACCCAATCAATGCGCCGTTGGTGTAGTCGAGTTGGGAGATGGTATTCGACCCGGAGTTGGTTACCCAGATGTACCGGCCATCGAAAACGATACCGGCTGGAGCAGTCTGGACAGGGTAGGTGCCGATCACGTTTCCGCTGAGATCGACTTCAGTCACATTGTTCGCGCCTTGATTTGCCACCCAGATGTTTGTGCCATCAAAGCAATCTGCCTCCGGTCGCGCGCCGACGGCAAAAGTTCCGAGAACTGTTCCGTCATTAGGATTCACTTTGACGACGCTGTTGGAAGTCGACGAACAGACCCATAAAGAAACACCGTCGAAGCAGATGCCACGTGGCCCTGGTACGGCATAGGTGCCGGTCTGCACCGAATCGTCCGAAGCTTTTATCTTCGTGAGATTATTGCTCCCGGTGTTGGAAACCCACACGTACACGCCATCAAAGCAGATGTAGCTAGGCGAGGTGCCTGTAGTGATGCTGGCGGCCACGGCCCCTGTGGCGGCGGTGAACTTCGTCACAGCGTTAACAGTCTTGCGCGATACCCAAATGGAATCACCGTCTGTGGCGCAGAATTGGGGTGAACCGGAAAGGGCGTAGGCGCTGACAAGTGAACCATTGAGTTGCAGCTTGTCCACCTGGTTGCCTCCTGATTCGGCCGCCCAGACGTAATTGCCGTCGAAACAGACGCCAATTGGCAGTGAACCGGTACCCAATGAGGTCGCTGCATACGCTGTATTCACTGGATACCAGCGGAGCGTTCCGAGGCGTGCCGGAGTCAGACCGCCCAAAGCAGGCGGACCGGCAGGACCGGCATTACCTGCGGCACCTTGCGGACCGGCCACGCCTTGGGGTCCAACAGATCCTGGAATTCCCTGTGCCCCGGTCGCTCCTGTCAGTCCGACCGGCCCTTGGGGTCCAACTGCGCCCGTGTTGCCTGTCAAACCGACTGCGCCAGCGGGTCCTTGCGGACCGACAGCGCCGACCAAACCTTGGGGACCGATAGGACCCGTGGCGCCTGCCGGCCCTGTTAATCCGACCGGGCCTATGGATCCGGTAGCGCCCTGCGGGCCGACGGGACCGATTGAGCCCTGCGGGCCAGCGACTCCCGGAGGACCTGCGGGACCGGTATCCCCTTGAGGCCCAGGGGTACCCTGCGGGCCGGTAGCGCCTTGGGCACCACTCGCTCCATTCCCAGCGAGCGCGATATCCAAGACCGCTTCGTGGCCGGTTGCAGCATTTTCTTTCGAGTCGAAATTGACCGAGATGCCTCCCACGCCAAGCCTATATTCAGGAACAACGGCCAGACCGTTATTCGGAAGGCTTCCGTTGACCCAAGCCGCCACCAATTGGGTCACATCGAAGCAAATCCAGTGGCGCTTGTCGGTCAGATCGATGGGCGTCCCGGCAAGGGCCACCGGTCCCAGGGCCGGAGGATTTTCACCGGTTATGATGCTTTCGACCCAAGGCGAGGTCACGGACACGATATCGACGGTGCCCGACCTCGCGATATTGTCGCAATAGAGTTCCAGTGTCGCTCTTGTAATTTGGGTACCCGTGGTTTCGGGCGGAAGGTTCCCCAAATCGAATTTGAGATAGGCAAGTGCGGCAACGCCTTGCACCGATGCAGCGACGCCGAGAGTAGGCTGAGTGTAGTAGGCCGCGTGTGGGATCGCGCGGTTTACGGTAGTATCGTCAGTAAGTACGCCTTCGGTGGCGAAACAATGCAGCGCACTGGCTAAGGTGGCCAGCACCGCCAGTGAAATGTGAAAGATGAAACGTGGTTTTTTCATGCGCACAGTTCTCGCACATGAAATCGCTGTCTCGGCTCCCGCGCGGGCGCAGTCGTTTGCCGAATTGCCGCTACCTTTTTGGGAGCGATGCTTTCGCCCAAAACACAAACCAATCTGAAGAATGCGAAGGGTTACTTTGAGGAGCACCTGCGCGCGGGCGATTACTACGCCGAAAACGAGCGCGTCCAGGGGGAATGGATTGGAGAAGGGGCGGCGCTGCTGGGATTGGTTGGGATAGTGGAAAAGGACGATTTCCTGGCCCTCTGCGAAAACAAGAATCCGGCCTCTGGTCAACGTCTCACGCAGCGGCGAAACAGCATCCGGCATAATGCCCTCGATGACGGCCAAACGGCGAATCGCCGTGTTTTCTACGACTTTACCTTTTCACCGCCGAAGTCTGTTTCCGTTGCAGCGTTTGTAGCCAACGACAGCCGAATTGCTTCGGCCCACGCCGGAGCGGTCAAGATTGCGTTGCTGGAGCTGGAGCGATTTGCCACTGCCCGCGTTCGCAACGCAGCTCAAGATACTGACCGGCCCACCAGGAATATTGTCGCCGCACTTTTCGAGCACAATACCTCGCGCGCCCTGGACCCCCATCTGCACACCCACTGCATTGTGTTTAACGCCACGCACGATGGGGGCGACCATCGCTGGAAGGCGTTGCAGAATTACCAGATGCTCACCGCCCAGAAATACGTTGAGAACGTCTACTATCACGAGTTGGCGCGTGCCCTTCGTTGCTTCGGATATACCATCGTGAATTCCGCGAGGGGTGACTTTGAAATTGGAGAGGTGAGCCCGGAGATCCGCGAACGGTTCTCGAAACGCCACCAGCAGATTGATGAGATGACGCAGGCCTTTCTCGTCGCGCATCCCGAAATGCGCGAGAGAAACGAAGATGAGATTCGCGAACACGTCGCCATGAAAACCCGTGCGCGAAAGACTCGGGAGCCCAGCGCAGAAGCATTGCGGGAATACTGGATGGAACAGCTTGCACCATCTGAACTTGAGTCGCTCCGTATTCCGGAACCGACTACAGCGCTTGCCCGCCAAGAACCTTCCGCTGCTATGGCCGTGTCGTGGGCTGAAGAGCATGTGTTTGAACGGCATGCTGTCGTGCACGAGCATGAGTTGTGGAAGCATGCCCTTGCTTTCGCACGGGGGAGTTCGTTCTCCATACCCGATCTGCGAGGCGAAACAACTTCACGACCATATATCCGCACCGCAGAGAAGGTCGCTCATCGAGACGCACTGACACGCGAGTGGGCAATAGTTGAGGCGGCGCGGGAAGGAATCGGTCGGTATGCACCTCTTGCACGACCAGCGGAGGGGGACCTTGAACTCGCGCAGGATCAGCGCGAGGCCCTGAAGTTCATTCTCGCGTCCGCAAGCTTCATCACCCTTTTCCGCGGCGGTGCGGGGACGGGTAAGAGCTTTGTCCTGAAGCGGGTGCAACGAGCGCTTGAGCAGTCAGGCTCACCCTTCGTGATCCTTGCCCCGCAGCGTCAGCAAACGATTGATCTCATGCGCGACGGATTGCTGAACACGCAAACGGTTAGCGAGTGTTTGCAGCGGGAAAGCATCCCAGCAGGCGCAGTCGTCATCGTCGATGAAGCTGGACAGATAGGAGGGAAGCAAATGCTCGATTTGGTGCGATTGGTGCAGAAGAAGGACGGACGTTTGATTTTGTCCGGTGACACTCGTCAACATGGCCCTGTCGAGGCCTCGGATGCACTGCGCGCCATTGAACGGTACTCAGGTCTCCGCGCGGCTGAACTCAACCAGATTCGACGGCAAGACCCCGCTCGCGGCCAGGGGGAGGAAGAGAAGCAACGAATCAGGCGCTACCGTGAGGCTGTTAAAGCGGCTGCCGGGGGCGACGCGGAATTGTCCTTCGCCCACTTGGAAGAAATTGGAGCGGTTATCGAATGTGGATCAGAAGAGCAGGCGCAGAAGCTCAGTGATGCTTACGTGGAAATATGCGAGCGCGGGGAATCCGCAATTGTGGTTTCCCAGACCCGGACGGAAGTTCAGGCCATCAACGAAAAAATCCGGGAACGGCTGCGCGAACGGAAAAAGCTCATGGGAGACGAGGTCGAGGTGACTTCCCTGGAGCGGGTCGACCTGACGCATGCGCAAATGCGTGATCCAACGCACTACCCACCCGGTGGCGTACTTGTCTTTAATCAGGACTATCGAGGGATTCGACGTGGTCAGCAAGGTGGGTTGGTGGGGGTTACCCCATCGGGGATCGCTCTCGAAATAGAAGGCAGGGTCCATCGCCTGCCGCTGTCGCAGATCGGCCGCTTGACTGTTTGCCGGGGACGGTCACTCCCGCTTTGCGGAGGCGATAAACTCCAACTGAAAGCCAACGGAGCCGCCCTCGATACTCGAAAGCTCGCGAATGGCGAGGTTGTTACTATTGCGTCGGTCGATCCGAGCGGCAGAATCGTTCTGGATGATGGTCGCGCCCTTCCTTCCGACTACCGGCAGTTTCAACGCGGGTATGCCGTCACCTCGTACGGCTCGCAGGGCAAAACAGTCGATCACGTTCTCTTTGGAGACTCTGGGGTGCGGGCTGCTTCAAACACTCAACAATGGTACGTCACCATTTCTCGCGGACGTAATAGCATCCAAATCTTTACCGGCGATAAGGAGCAGCTTCGGCGCGCTGTCAGCAGGAGCGGTGAGCGCGCACTGGCACTGGACCTTGGCTCACCTCCCCTTCGGAGCCGGCGCCGCGTTCTGGACCAGGTCCTTCGTGGCTTGAAGCGCGGACGGGAGTTCGCCCGTCGCGTTGCAATAATGGCATCCCGCGCCCGAGCGGTTTCGCTCCGCGCGGCCAGACCTACAAAACATTATGAGACATCGATCCGAAACCGACAAACGAACCGAAACAATCGCACCAACGTGCTGGCTCCGTGAAAGCTCCTGCACCTGTCTGCGGGTGGAGATTTCCAAAACTGAATCCCACCTATTCCCTTACCAGCAACTTATCACCGCCTCGCTAGCCCACGAGAATACCGAAGATGTGCTGCGCCTGGCGTTTTCCAGCCATGACGTTGAGATTACGGGGCGGAACCTACGGGAGTTGCTGGTGGCACTGCAAGAGTTTGCGGTAAAATGGTTAAGAGCGGTGCCGGATCCCTATCAACTGACAATGGCGCCCACTGAACAGGGCATGGTTTCTCGTATTTGTATTAAAGCGATGGAATAATTACCTGACGGTGCAGGCCGATTGCGAACCAGCCGTCATCCGGCTTGGCCTTGGCCGGTGGCGGCGCGAGTGATACGCGAGACACCTCGTTGTATTCAAAGCGAACGGATTTCGGGGGAATGGGCATTTTCACTGGTCAAAAGGAAAAACTCAAGTGGGCTTCGAGCTTGAAATTGTAAAGTATGTATTGCTTGACGATCGGCACGCTCAATTCCAACGTTGCCACCGTGTTTTTCGTCAGATTGCGGCCAATTAGAATGTCTGCCGGGACGAACCATTTGTCGTTATCCTGCAGGTTCACAACGAAGTCCTGGGATGGGAAAATGGTGACAAACCAGCGGTTCGGAAGTGCGATATTGAACGTGGGACTGAACTGGAGCTGTTTAATGTGGCTGCGCCCACCGTAACCGCCCACATCGGTATCATATCGGACGATGATTTCGGTAAATGAACCGACGGATAGCTCGGGTATTTTCTCGCGAGCGCCAATGGTGGGAATTATCTGGTATTTCCCGGCGCCGAATTGATCTTCATTAGCCGTGGGAAAGAGAGCGCGGGCACCGGCGCCATATGCGAAGCGATCGGTTAGGCTATCGATTAGGATGGCCTGAAGGAGAACGTCGCCGGTGCCAACGTGAGTGAGACCCCCCGGGTTATCCCTGCTCGTCTTGTCGTTCTGGACAAAAGGCATATCGACGCGAGTGGCGAGCTTCCAGCCGTCGCCAAGGAGAAACGGCTGGTCTCTTCGTAATGTGAAGTTGTTTTGTTCAACATCGTTGCTTTTGTCCTGAAATTGGTAACTTAGATCCCACCGCGCCGGCGGCCGGGTAAAATCCTCGCCATTGTTTAACTCCTCATCTGGGTCTGTGGCGGCAGGGGGTGCGGCAAAAGAGTGGTCAGCCATGAGCAGAAGTCCGGCTGTGGTAGCGAATGTGAGGAATCGGGGGATCGGATTCATGGTTGTTAGAATGAAATTAGCACGACGATTCGTGTGACCTTCAATTGTCGTTGCGACCCAATAGCTTCGCTCCGCGAATCACCGTTGGCGGCAGTCTCTTTGGAGCCGGCTTGACGATGACAGTCAATATCGCGTGGGTGGGAATGACGTATAGCGCCTCCCCGGTTGAAATTGAAACGCTGGGCATCTTGAGGGCTTCCTCGATACGGTGGGACATTTCGCCGTCGGTGACCTGAATCGGGAACTCAAAGCAAAGTTCCATTCCCTGGCCGTAGATGATCGACATCCGGCGAAACTTGATGTCGGTCATATTCTCAGCTTTGGGTTTTACAGATGGGTTCTTTTTGCCGCCATTCGGGTCGCCGGGTTGCCTTCTTTTCATAGGATTATGGTTGGTTAGTCTGCGAGGACGGTGAAATTCCGATTGGCATGGCGGACAGCGGGGGCGTCTGTGACGATGATCGTCGCGCCGGGTGTGAGCAGGTCGTAGAGTTTGACTGCGAAATCAGGGCAAATGCGCACCCGCTTGCCGAGGTCGCTGAGACTGACCCGGCGGCTAGTCGCATCCGTGGCGGCGTCCATCCAGTTGCGGCCGGGCCGACCCGGCGCCCATGGGCTGGCTTTTCCGGTTACGCCTTCGAGCAGGGTAAGTATGTGCCCGCCCAGTGGTATTTGCGGATTGGCGATATCGAGTGCGGCGCGGCCGATTGGTTCGCCATTGCGATAGACATAGACCGCGCGGTCCGCGCTGCTGACGAGGATGGTAATCGGCCCAGTCGTGCTCCGCTCCGGCTTCCATTGGTATTCGCCGCGCGCGAGGGGCTTGAGCATGTCGGGCGTGAAATCCTTCGGAGCGAGCAGGATTCCGGGATTGGCGGCAAAGTGCGGCCCCGGCTTGCTTTCATCGCCAATGACGACGGTGCAGCCACGCGAGGTAATCGAGAAAAGCAGCTTTGAAAAATCGTAGGGCATGCGGATGCAGCCGTGGCTGGCCGGATAGCCAGGAAGGTTTCCGGAATGCATACAAATGCCGGTCCATGTGAGCCGCTGCATGTTCGGCATTGGCGCATTCTGGTAGAGGTTTGAGAAATGCTTTTCCTTCTTTTCCAGGATCGTGAAGACACCGGCCGGCGTACGGTGGTTCTTGGTGCCTGTACTGACGGACGAGCGACCGACGAGTATACCGTTGCGATAGACGTTCATCGTCTGCAATGGGAGGCTGACCAGAACGACTACGGGGCCATCCGGCGAGACGGCTGGGTTCCACCAATACTCGCCGGGCTTTAGCGGCCCGGTGGGGTGGCCGGTGGGCGTGCCATTGGTGTGGGATGCGGGCTGTTGCGCCATCGCCGTGACGGCGATGAAGCAGGTGAGGATGGTGATGACTCGGATGGCTTTCAATGGCGGCTACTTTCAATTGGTTTGTGGGACGGTCAGGCGACTGGCAGCAGAAGCATTCTCACCACGGCGTAGAGGAAGAACAGGGATGCAAAGGCGAACGATCCAAGACGGACGTGGAGTTGATCGAACTTGCCGGCGGTGGCGGCGAAGAAAAGCACGGCTGCGAGGAGCACGGTGTTGCTGAGGTAGCCGGCCGCGTTCCTGCCGCTTGTATTGGCGCGGATTTGCGCGAGCGCCGCGTCGTCGCTCAAATTCTGAATTTCTGTTTTGAATCGAGGCACGTAAAGCGCCGGGACGAACGGGTGAGGGGGCGCCGAGGCGTTTTCGAATGGTTTGAGGGCCAGCCATTTTTCATAGGCGGGCTTGAGTTCCCCCGCGAAGCGCGCGGTGTAAAAATCGGCGAGTTTCTCGTTGCCAGTGAGCTTTGCGTTGATCATGGCCATGAAGAGATTGCCCTGAATGGTCTCGATCTGGTTAGATTCCAGGTGCATTGCGAGGGCGTTGCGCTGAAGTTCATTGGTCTGGTTTTGGAAGCCGCTGCTTTGCCCACTCCACCTCGAGGATTCATACGAGCACCAAGTGGTCGCAATAGTGGTGAGCGCCATAAGGATGACGGTTGCCGGCTCGAACCAACGCTTCTTTGGCTTGGGTCCGGCAGCATCGGGATCCGCTGCTTCTCCAAATGCTTTTGTAGCCGGCGCCATTCCTGTTGAGTTCTCGTCTTTGAATGAATTACGGCGCAGGTGGCGGACCAATCAGCGGCGTGCTGACCGGCTTTGCCAAGCCGAAGAAGACCACTGTGCCGTTAGCGCCGAAGCGGGTAGATAGCGCCGGCTCCGGCACTTCCTTCATGCCTTCGTCCGGCCGGTCCCAGTTGTTCGCCACCCACACGTTGCCGGCGGGATCGATGGCGACGTCGGTGATGATTTGCAATCCGCCGATGTAGCCGCCGGGCGGTGAAATGGCGTCGCCGGTCTTTTTGCCGGGCGGGCAGTTCTCGGGACGCGCGCCGCACAACTCCGTGACCGAGCGGCCCGTCGAATTGGCCACCCACACGTTGTCGTTGCCGTCAATGGCGATGCCCCAAGGAGCAATGATGCTCTTCCCGCCATCAAACGGCGGCAGGACGGTTCCATCGGGCCGCACCATGGAAACGTCTCCGCCGGGATACTTAAGCAGAAGATCATACAGGCCGATCCACATCTTGGTTTGGGCGTCGGCCTTTGACGCCGAGCTTTCGAAGAGGTTTTCGACCTTCGATTTGAGCTTGTCCTTGATAAACGCCAACTTCTCCCTCGTGTCGGGATGGCCGATGGTGTTGGCGACCCAAGCGTTGCCGAGGCTATCAATGGCGATTGCCCGCGGGCCGAACCCAACTTTGATTTGCTCGGCTTTGCCGGGATCGCTCGCCGGGAAGCGCGTCACCGTGTCGGCACCGCTATTGGTGACCCAGATCCGATCCTGCTGATCCACGGCGAGGTGGAAGGGCCCCTTAACCTGGAGCGTGCCGTCCACGGGTTTGCCATGCACGGTGCGGCCCAGGATGCGTCCCTTCGTGGCGTCTCCCTTCGGCAGATACACAATCTGATCCTTGTCATTGTCGAGCGCCCAGACGTCGCCATTCGGCGTGGTGATGATGCCCTGCATCGCACCGAGTTGTCCGCCGAAGTTGTAGCCGGTCTCAGGTGAAAGCGGCCTGCCGGTGTTGAGATCGAGGACGGAGATCGTTTTGCCGCCAAGACTGGTAACCCACACCTTGTCATCTGCGGAAATGGCGAGGCCGAAGCCGGGACCGTCAAGGCCGCCGCCGCGATACCCGAGCGTCATCGGAGAAAGAGGCCGGCCATTCGGCGCGAGCTTCGAAACCCCGCCGCCGAAGGAGTTGTAGATCGTGGACTGCGCGCCAACAAGGAAGTTATCGCCTCCCCACAGATTGCCCTCGCCATCAAAGGCGATGCCACCCGCCGAGTTAAACCCGCCGCCGGCATAGACCAGAGAAAGGGTCCACGCACTCGGCGCGAAGGCGAGATAAGGGATGAAGGGCGCCGTGCGCCAATGCTTCCCGGCGGGGACGGGATAGAACGCATCGAGCAGCGCGAAGAGTTGCTGCGCTTGATTCGATGGGTTGCGCGCGATATTCTGCGCCGCCATCAGCGTGTCGGTGGGCGCAACGCCAGCCGGAGGCGTGGCGACTGCGAAGAGTTCGTTGCACGCATCGCCGTGGACCCGCGTGATACAGCCCGCCAGCAAATTCGCCAGCGTATTGAAGGTCGCCAGCGTCGTCGTCTCCGCACTGTTGAGCGGATCTTGAATCACCGAGCCCAGCCCGCCCGTTTCGAGGTCCACCAGGTTAGGCACATTGCCGGCGGCGATGCGCAGTCCGAGTTTTGTTCCGCTCAACGATTCGCCTTTCAGGAACTGCGCCGAAGTCCAGACGGAGGCGATGGTGCTGAATTCGTTTACGACGACATTCTTTGGCGGAGTACAGCCCAGTACCGCCAGCAACGCGATGTCCTCATTCGTGCCTTTGTCTGCCGCGGCCTTCGGCGTCCCGCCTTTGGCGATCACGTAAAGAACACTGTCCGCCAGAACGTCTGCGTAGGTCAGGTTGAACGCGCCCTGGTCATCACTCTTTGCTTGGGCCAACTGTGTTGGAGCGCCCGAACCCGCCGCGTAGAGCGTCACCGTGGCACCGGCGATTGGCTTGGCAGCGCCCTGAACGCTGCCTGCGAGGTCAGCAGCCCGAACGCTGCCGGTTGCGGAAGCCAGCGCACACGCGAGCGCGCAGGCGAGGAGATTTTGTTTGTTTGTGGTTTTCATATTTTAGGATACTGCTTAATTCATTCATTAATTCTGGCTTCCTTCGCCGGTGAAGTCGCAGGCTGCCTCGTGGGAAACGGCCGGCGCGTTTCAGAAGCGGATCATTTCACCAATTCGATTTCACCGGGTCGCCAAGTCTGATTGAACCACGGATCGAGCGGACCGTAGAGGCGCAGTATCATGAACCAGCCTTTGCCGGGCAGGGTCTGCACCCAGTTGTTCTCGTAACCCGCGGGCGCCTTCGGACCGAAATATACGTCCACCGAGCGGTCGGCGTTTTTCTTCACGTCCTCGTTCTGACTGCTCACACTCGGAGCTTTCTGATCCGTCTGGACCATCGAGCGGGTCTGAATGTCGTAAACGATGACGGACCAGAAATCCTTCACCGGCACGTTCGGTGGCAGATGCAGCTTGTAGTTATTGCCGCCCGCGAACGGTTTGCCGTCGGCGTCCTGCACGCACCAGGGATACTGCGAACCCTTGCCGACCATTTTCTCCGCCATGGCCGGGGTGACGCCGGTTGCGAAATAGTAGAAGAACGCGGCCCCGTCCAGATTCGCCACACCGGGCGAGACCTCGAATTTGAAGCCGCCGAAGAAGGGCAGGCGCCACGGGCTATTCGGATAGAAGTAGGCGTCCTTGTCGCGAATCTTAAAGGCGATGGTTCGCGCGGTTACAGCACCAATGTTCGCTGCGTCGGTCAGAATCCTTTTCATGCGCGCATCGGGATTGAATGGCTTGCCTTTCTCGATCCCGATCGCGGCAAAGAGGCCGAGCGTGGTTGGATCGCTGCCGCCAGGGGGCTCTTCCTGGATGACTTGGTTCAAGAGGCCCCAGAAAGCGTAGTCGCCGGGGGCGACAAAGTTCGCAGGAATGCCGGAGGCATCGGCGAACTTCATCTTGGAGGATTCGGCCCCCTCCGAAAGCTGATAAATTTTCAGGTTTTCCTTGACCGCTTCGACACCGGGTTTGGTCGAGCCATCCACGAGAAAGGAGCGGAAGGGTGCCCAGTTGCCGTAGGTGCTCGGGCGCACCACGAAATAGCCTTCGGGCACGTCGCCTTTGTAGCCGGGCGGCAGGATCAGGTACTTGCCACCCTTGCCCTGGTCGGCCCCGGTGATGCCGATGTCGGCCACCCAGCGATACCAAAAGTCATCTATGGCGCCCAGGATCTTGGGCGGAACCTCAACGACTAGCGGGCCCTTCTTGGTGTCGAGCCAGATAAAGCTATAGACGGTGTTGTCGTTCGCCGTCAGTTCCACGGTCTTCGAATCCACCAGGTTTTCCCAGATGACATCCGTCTGATTGTCCGGTCCGAACTGGCGCATCGAATCGCGCATGCCGGCCTGGTTCACGATCGGAATCGCCAATAGGTAAGCCTGCAGCGCACGCGACGCATCCAGGTTGTCATAGACTTTCTGCGTGGTCGCATCATCGGGATAACCGTAGTTCAGGTTCAGGGTGCCGATGGAACTTTCGATCTTGTCGGGCACGGCGACGCCGGGCGCTATGGGTGTGGAATAATTGAGGCTCGGATCGGCCGGGATCGAATATCGATCCTGGGCGAAAAGGCTGAGCGGGCAGGCGAGCAGTGCGGCAAGGGCGGTGCCTGTAATGATGAGTTTGGTCATGGTTGGTGTTGGATGGTGAAGATGATGGGTTCGCAGTTGAATATTGAACTCCTCTGACACCGTCGGTTATTCCACCACTTCCGCAGCCTTCTCGACTCCGTCTTCGAGTTTCTTGCCATCGCCGGGGGGGAGGACGCTCTTACCCAGTTCGATCACGACTTGCTTGAGGTCGCCAGTAAACTTGAACGGCATTTTGGCCTCGTAGTCGTCCACCACCGGGGTGCCAGTGTCCTCGCCAATGTCGAACGTTTCGTCGGCGGAGAAACGGAAGGGAACAGTTCGCTCGATTTTGCCCTGGGCTACCTGCTGACCGTCCACGTAGAGGGTGCCGGTGCCGCCCTTGCCAAAGCCGGGGCCGTCGTATTTGAAGTCAAAGACGATGGTATGCTTGCCCGGGGCAAGCTTGTCGTTCGATATGATTCGGTACTTGTGCTGCGGCTGTTGGGAGAACGCGTAATCAAATTCCGGCTTGTCATCCATGAGGAGCATTCCCCATCCGGCAAAGCGCCCGCCTTGGGTCACGAGCACGCCTTCAGCCCCGCCCTCCGGAATTCCGACATCCGCCGTGACGGTGAAGTCCTTGTTCTTAATATCCGGAGCCGCGCCTTCGGGGACCCGGATGGTCCCCGGATAGTAAGTGAACGTACTGCGCCCGCGCGTGAGGCTCGGACGGATGCGCGTGTCAGCGCGCGCGGCAGCAGAGGAGTCCAGCGGATAGACGTTATACTTCTTTGCTTCGCGGTCGAAGACGGCTTGCATCTCCTTGAGTTTGGCAGGATCCGTCGCGGCGAGATTGTTCGACTGGGAGAAATCGTCAGAAATGTGGTAAAGCTCCCATTGGAAGTCATCCGGGTCTGGGCTTGGCGCGCCCGGATTGCCCCAAGGCAGCCGCAGGGGCGTGGTATTGGCCATCCAGCCGTCCTGGTAGATGCCGCGATTGCCCATCATCTCGAAGTATTGCGTGTGGTGGTGCGTGGGTGCGCTGGCATCATCGAAGCTATAAACCAAGCTGAAGCCTTCCATGGGCTTTTGATTTACGCCGTTGATTATCTTCGGCTCCTTGATTCCGGTCGCTTCGAGAATCGTCGGCGCAATGTCAATGACCGAACAGAACTGCGAACGGACCTGGCCGGTCTGCTTGATGCGCGCGGGCCATGAGATGACCATGCCATTGCGCGTGCCGCCAAAGTGCGAGGCTATTTGTTTTGTCCACGGGAACGGCGCATCCATTGCGTGCGCCCAGCCGGCCGGATAATGATTGTAAGTCAATGGCCCGCCGAGTTTGTCCATGATGGATAGCAGGTAATCGAGGCTCTCAGGCACGCCATTGATCATGGCGCCGATTTCATTCGCCGTGCCCTGCAAGCTCCCTTCGCCGCTCGCGCCGTTATCGCCCTGGATGTAGATAATGATGGTGTTATCCATTTCACCGGTGTCTTTCACCGCCTGAACGACCCGCCCAATGTTGTAATCGCAATAGGCTAGACAGCCGGCATAGACTTCCATCATGTGTGCGTAGAGCTTCTTTTGGTCGGGGCTAAGCGAATCCCAGGCTGGAATTGAATCGGGCCGCGCGGTCAACTTCGTGCCGGCGGGCACCACACCTTGCTGGATTTGCCGCGCAAGTGTTTCCTCGCGAACTTTATCCCAACCCTGGTCGAACTGTCCTTTGAACATCGCGATCCAATCCTTGGGCGCTTGAAGTGGTGCATGACACAGGCCAGGCGCGTAATAGGCGAAGAATGGCTTGTCCGGCGCGAGCGAGTGTTGCTGCTGAATCCATGAGATGGCGTGATTAGCCATGTCGGCATCGAAGTGATAGTTCGGGTCGTGCTGCGGCGTTTCGATGGGTGTGGTGCCTTCGAACACAGCCGGATGCCACTGGTCCGTATCTCCGCCAACGAAACCGTAGAAATACTCGAAGCCCAAGCCCGTGGGCCAGAGATCGAATGGCCCCGCCTGGCTCGACTGCCAGTCCGGCACATTATGATTCTTCCCAAACCACGCTGTGTTCCAGCCGTTCTGCTTGAGGATTTCCGCGATCGTGCCACAACTTTTCGGCATCAGCGAATTGTAGCCGGGATAGCCTGTCCCCAATTCCATGATGACGCCCGTCGCATCGCTGTGATGGTTGCGGCCGGTAATAAGCGCCGCGCGCGTAGGCGAGCAAAGAGCCGTGGTGCAGAAGGTATTGAACCTCAAACCGTCCTTCGCCAGCCGGTCTAACGTCGGCGTCTGAATGGGCCCACCGAACGTGGACGATGCGCCGTAGCCAACGTCATCGGTCAGGATGAGGAGGATATTCGGAGCGCCCTTGGGGGCTTCAATCCCCTTGGGAAAATCTGGTGTGGACTCCTTTGCCGTGCGTTCAATTTTGCCTTTGAATGGCTGCGGCGAATATGGAAGGACTTCCTGCGCCGCTGCCTGTAGCGCCATCGCTCCCAGGAGCGCCGCGGCGATAATGTTTTGTCTGCAGATGGCGTTCATAATGTTAAATAATTTCCGGTCGATGGTTCGATTCATATGCGTTCCTTTCACCATGGCTGTCGGCGCCCCCGGGCATGCCTGGAATCCCTATCCTGATTAGCCTGGAGAAATCTGGCGCACTGTCGGCGGCTTTGGCGCGAGCGTCGATCAGGCTTCGGCGCTTGAGCTCAGCGAATGGGAGCGAGGTATCGATTTCACCGCGCTCGTAGAGTAATTGGTCGCCATAGCCGTTGATGAGCATGCGCCAATCCAATGGCATCCGCTCCGATACGGCGCGCTGGTGGCGAATGGCAGTAGTGCAATTATCGTTTACGGCGTTATACCACCGGGGGCTATCGTGCAGGACGTTGAGGGTGCGGATGTACTCCAGGAATGAGGCCCGGGCCATCTCTGGCGTTGATTTGAGCCGGTAAAGATAGATATCTTCGTGGCGGTAATTGGTGCGGAGGCGAATGACATCACGCTCATCGGAAACGAGGTAAATCAGTTCGAATTGGCGGTAGAGGCCGCCGAGGGCGGAGTAAACCTGGCCCATTTTGCTTCGCGTTTCGATGGAAAAGCAAAGCGGCGGGGCGTCTGCGAATTGAAAGCTCATGATCGGATGTGCCATCCAATTGACGCCCCAATAATCGATGGCCAGATCGACGCCGGTGATCTGCGAGAGGCGCACGGTGCGCGTCTCCCAGTGCGGCGTATAGTCCGTATCGGTGCGGTAGTCGCAATTGCGGACGTTATGGAGTATGACCACGTCGCCATTGACCTCCGCCGAGGCAAGCTGCGCCACATCGGGCTGCCAGTCGGCGTCATTGGTGGGCGTGAGCGACAGCCACCATGCCAGCACCAACACGAAACACCCACTGAAGATGCAGAACTTGCGCTGCCGGGATCGTACAAGAATAGGCACCGCCAGTATCGCGACTGCCAAAAGACCTGCCAGAACCTTCGCCGGACCGTCGAAGTAAAGCGCTCCACACGCCCACGCGACGGCCAGCAGGAGGACGAACTCCAGCAGCAGCCAGCCAAGCGTGGAAAGGAACTTCATCTTCGGCTCATGGACTCACGGTTTTCAAATTGAGCAGGAGAATGCGGTCGAGTTCCGCGATGGATTGCGGGAGTTCGCAGGAGCCGTGCGGGCCGGGAACGATCAACTCGGATTGCGCGCCGTCGAGATGCGAACTCCAGTAGGGCACAACGCCGTCGGTGCTATTGGGTGAATTGTTTTTGCCCCGGTCGCCGATGATTGAATGATAGGGACAGCTGATGGGAACCTTGTCCATGACGAGAAGCGTGGGATTCCTCGGCGAAAGGCTGTAAACGCTATTGGGGAGTCGTTTGCCCCCGGTAAACGTGGAAAGCATATTATCGGCCTGTTGCTGAACCTGGTTGGCCAGTGCGGAGGGCAGTGCGATCAGGCGCATCGCGAGTTCGCCGATCCCGCCGATTGCAAGATCGCTGCCGCGATGCGGCGTGCAGATGAATATGACCCGGTTGATATGCGGGTTCGCGTTGAAGAGGAGAGCACGGTGGATAAGGCCGCCGGGAGGGGTATGGTCGAGCAATTCCGCCACAGGTTTTCCCTCGGTTTGGGCCCAGGTGGCAGAGTTGATGGTCGTGACTTGCATCTGCGAAACGAGTCCGCCGAGACTGTGGCCTATGAGCATGATCGGGCGATGATTCGGATAAGTCTGCTGCACTTTCGCAAGCTCCTCGCGGAAACGCAGCGCCGAATAGGCGAGCGGGTTGCCGGTTGGATACCAGATGACCCAAAACTGATACCGGGCGCGCAGCACCGGATCCGCATTGAGCTGGTTGATGACCCGGAGCCACATCTGTGGAGTGGAGATGAGGCCATGCACAAATACGACCGGGATACGGTCTGGATCGTACGGCTGGCCAAAGAACAGTCCGCTCCTGCTCATGTAATCGCCGGCGCGGAACCCGCCCATTATGCCCATCCAAAATGCATTGCCCGGCCGGTAATAGACATACGGCGCGGAGAAGTCCGCCGCCAGCGGTTGCACTTCGCCCTGTACTTGCACCGTGGACTGAATCCTTGGATCTTGGAGAGAGAGAATGGCGTCCGGACCGTGAAAAGCGAGCGTGGCGGTGACCGGGCAGGTCAGGATTCCCTTGGGTCCCATGAAGGGATCGCGAGGCACGGGCCGACGTATCCCTACAAGTTCGCCGCCCACCCCATCTCGCAGGTTCGGCTTGCGAAGAGCGCTTTTATTCACCTTGCTCGCAGGTGTGAATGCCTGGAAGTAATCAGGCGCCCATACCTTGTCATGCACACTTGACGCAAAGCGCAGTTGATAGGTGGCGCTGCCGTCAGTGACGGACTCCGGCTCATTCCACCAACGTCCGCCATCTGCTGTTCGGAGGAGTACGGTAAGTTCCGTGGCCGCGGCATTATAAGTCTGCCGGGCCCGAGCTGATGCCAGCAATGGAGCGCTGTTCTTCGCCGCCTGAAGATAGTAGTCGATACGCTGCCCGGTTGGCGCTCCAGTAGATCGCGCCTCATCGAGGCACTTTTCCGCAACCGCGTATTTTGGCTCCCGCGGTTGCTCTGAAGGGGTGGCACATCCGAGGATGCCCAGACACGCAATGGCAAGACCGGATCGGGATAGGAAGATTGATGCGAATTGATTTTTCACCGGAATGACTCTCTGTTTATTGGCACAGGCCTTGTGAATGCGGACATTCAAAAGGCAACTCCTACATTGATTTCGACTCCTCGTGTATAAGTGTCATAAATAAGACCACCGCCGCGATAATTCATGAAGAGGCAGCGATAGCCGGCCTCCGCGTAGATGTAGCGCGTGAGCTGGCAGCCGAGCGCCCCGTAAGTTTGCCACGTCAACTGCGAGCCCACGCCAAAACCGCCGATATCGGCCCTGCCTGTCAGGTAAAAGGCTTTGTTAATGTTCAGCCGCCCGCGCAGGCCCACATAGGGGTCAAACCAATAATTTGTCTTTGAAAAACTTTGGTTCAAGGCCGAATGCAGCCTGCTGGCAATTTCATCGGCAAGCTTTCTCTTGAGATAATCCACCCTTTGCTGCGCTCCTAATTTTAGCGTCGCAGTCTTGGCCTGGCCCTCGGCAATGATGGCCGCGGCGATATCGGGATCGAGTCTTTGGACAATGCGCTTAATCTCTTCCGTGAGGCGATCAAGTTCGCTCCCGCCAACCGGACCAATAGGAAGATCGGGATGTTCTCCGGCCAGTGTCTGAAGGCGGTCGAGAACATTCTGCGCAATCAATGTTTTTAAATCGTCCCCGAGACCACTGGCGCTCAACTTATCGAGGATTCGCTGGCTGATTCCATCCACAATTCGTGCGCTTGCGGAGTCAATTGCTCCGTCGTCCGGATACAAACTAGCGCGTTGATACAGGTTCGTGTATCGGCATCCGGCTATTGCATCGAGCCAGCCGCGCGGCCCTTCGACAATTCTGTAATCAAATCCAAAGTCGGCAAGGTATTCGTTGACGTGAAGATTGACGCTGCTCAAAAGCCCCTGGCGGCCAACTTCATCCCCCAGGCTCATGTAAAGGAGACTTCCATAGACGCCGAATTTGCCTTTTTGAGCGCCGGCCTCAACCGAGGCCACACCCTCCAAATGCGGAAGCAAATCACCAAAATCCTGACTGACGGATGAGCTGATGCCCTTAATTCCAACGGTGCCGTAAACACCCGGCATCCATCCCGGGACACCCAAGGTGAATTTCCAAGGCTCGTCGAGGCTTGTATTCGGGGTTTCCGGCGCCACTTGCTTCAGGTCCAGAGACGATGACGATTCCTGTCCCGCGTGGGCGGGAATGCCGCACAGCAGCAGGATAAGGAACAACATCCAGACTGCTGTTTGTGCGGCCAAGCATCGCAATTGCGGTTTTCCTTTCGCGGTACCCAGATGGTTGTTTATGGCGGTCCGATTTTTATTCGTGATCATGTTTGTAGCGGGTTGGTCTAATGGACTATAGGAAGCTTTCAGTTTCCGGATTATCGATTTCATCGAGGACACGCGGAGGAACTTCCAGCCAAGCCGCCGCTATTGAGCGGACCCGGAATGTTCGCACATCGATGGAGGTTTCCTCCATCAATGCCTCATACATGCGGGCCATTCCGAATCCGACGATTTTGTCGCAATAGAAGGCGGACTTCACCTGCGGGAGGCCGGCATGCGCGGTCTTTCGTTCTTCGGCTATTTCAAAAACGTGACCGATTTTCAGGTGAATTTCCTCGAGGCCGGAAAGATCGGTAAAACGGTCGAAGGGCCCCTCCGAAATTTGCTCGAGGGTTTGAGTAAAATACGCAATTTCGTCCAGAAGCGCGTCGTCCAGGATGCCGCGCGGATGCCATGTTACCAGCCGGTGTCCGGCGTGGTAATGCGTGCGCATGGTTTCGATCCAAGACGATATCGGCTTCCGCTTCATCGCCTAGTACCCGGGGGAAAACTGGCTGATCTTCGTGCCCTGCAGTCCGAGCCCTCCCATGAGGCCCCTCTGATTAAAAAAGATGGCGACGATGCCATTCTTAAGATTCAGGGTTCCCAGCGAACCCGACATGCCTGCGTTCCCGACCACGAGGCTGGGGGCGCTGCCGACATTCCAGCCCCGGGCAGCGTTCAGGTATTGCAAAGACTGCCGATCCATGAAGAAAAGAGCGTAGCCGTAAGCCTGTATCCCAGCTTGGAAGCCATAGGAGCCACCCACAGTTTCGAAGTAGCCGAGGGTGCGGTTTCCGCGGATGAGAGCGCCTACTCCTCGTTGCACGGCAACGATGAATCCGGCTTTCTTGATGCTCGGAAAGACGAGGACTGCCAGCGACTGACTGGCCAGGGCATTCGCCTTCGGGTTGTTCGCGAGCAGAGACTGCAATGCGGAGCGCGAGGCGCTATCAATGTCCGATGCGCTGGCAGCGCCCGCTCGGGTGGGAATGAGTGTCATTGCGCTTATGGAAAGGGCGAGGAGGCAGTGGATTGAGATACTTTTGATCGATTTCATTCGTTGATGTTGTTGGTTTGGTTGGTTGTTGGTTGGTTATTGGGGAGATCGTTTCGCGAGGACTCAGGTATCATTGGCCTCGCTGCTTCGCGACAGCCGCGCCGCCGCCACGCCCATTGCCCGAACGCTGTTGGTTTTGCGCCTGCGGTGTGGCGGCGGGTTTTTGATTTGGCTGGGCAGCGGGCTGTTTGGGTTGCTGTTTCGGCTGTTGTTTTCTTTCAGGTTGCTGCTTTGGCTGCTGCTGTTTCTGTTGAGCCTTTCCCCGGTCTCGAGACTGCTTGTCCCGCTCGAGTTGCGGACGCGACCGGTCAAAGTCGGAGGGCTTCCCGGGGGCCGGTTGCTTAGATTGCTTCGACACCTTCTGGTTATTACCCGGAGCCGCGGCGGTTGGATTCCACCCATTTTTACCTCGTTCCTGCCAGCCATTATCTCCCTTGCGAAAGACGTTGCCTCCCTGGTCGCCGAAGATGTTATCCGGTTTGCCCGCCGGCCGGGCAATAGGCTGACCTGGCTTGCCAGGGTTTGAGGGGGCCTGGATGGGACGGTTACCTGGGCGATTGTAAATATTATCTCCGCCACCAGCGGGCAGTTGGGTTGGACGCTGCATGCCGGATCCCGGTGTCCGGTCTCCGGGCCGTCCGGGCTGTGAACCGGCGGGAAGCTGCGCCGGGCGCTCGCCCGCCCCTGGCCGCGCGGGTCTTTCCGCACCGCCGGGGAGACGACCTCCGGAACCTGGTTGACCCGGCGTCGGGCCGGCTCCCGGCCGCGCCGGACGATTCCCGTTTCCAATGTTGTTGCCATTTCCGTTTCCGCTGTTGTTTCCGTTCCCGTTGCCGTTTCCAATGTTGATGTCCCCTACGTTCTTCGAGTTATTAACGTTGTTGGTGTAATTATTAGTGTTGTAGGTATTCTTGTTGACCGTGACTTTATTCCCGGAGTAGTAGCCCCCGTTATCCCGGTAGCCCCCCGGTCCCCACCAGCCTGAGTAAGGACTGATACTCCCGCCCCAGCCCAGCGCCGGACCGTACCATGCGCCGTAGCGCCCGACGCGCACGCCGAAGCCCCATGAATCGGTGTAAGGATTGTAGCGCACCGCAAAGCCAAATGTGGACGGCCGGGCGTAGTAAACGCCGCCTCTCCAGGCCGCATAGCGATATCCGGTGCCATAGACTACGACGCCACCCCTGGCATAACAGCCCGTGTAACCCAAAGTATAGCCCACATAGACCGTAGTAGGCGTCGATTGATAAACCCGCACGTACGTCACATTGTAAACCGGGCTGCTTGGCGGGATGCGATAAATCGTCTGCGGGACCGAGGCGCATACGGCCCAGGGGCCGCTCGATTGCGACGCTTGATACCAGACCGCATCCTTGCAGCAGTAATAATTTCCGTCGGCCTGGATGACGCTATCCGGGGTATTGGTCGCATACGCTGCCGTGGTGCCTTCAATTGGTTCAAATTTTGGGTCGCCATCGTAGCTGACTTGCAAATCGCCGGGCGCATCGCGCCGGATTTCCTGCGTTTGCGGGATACTCGCTTCTATGACCGCATCCTCGGCTTGCAGCGTTCCTGCCACATGGGCAAGCACACTCCCCTTTGGCCCGCCGGCAGGGATTTGCGCAAAGGCGGGCGGGAGGTCCTTCGCGGCCACAAATGTCCACGCGCCATCCAGCGTCGGCGCATTAAACCAGCGGCCGGAGAGGAGGATAAAGTAACTCGCGCTATCGATATGAAGAAACAGATCACTCTCCGTGTTAGTCGCATACAGCAATTCATTGCCGGGTAGCGGTGTATATTTCGGCTCCCCGTCCGTGACGACCAATTCCGTGGGTTCCGTTGCGGTCATAATTGCGACCGAGCCGCTTGTGGCCCCGCTTGTGTTCGCCGCCATATCCGCAGGTAGAGCGGCTTGCACAGAGTCCGGCAATTTGTCCACGGTCTGCCACGGCCCGGAAATATCGGGCGCGGTCATCCAGTTATCCCCGGTCCGCAGAAAGTAGGACTTGCTTGCAGGATCGAACAAAATGGCGAAGGGCGTATTGACCACGCGCATCACTTTCGAACCTTCCATCGGGCGCAGTTCCGGGGGGCCGTCAAGCGTTACCAGCACTGTTGGAGTCGTCGAAAAGATGATTTTTGGCGGATCGTTTTGGAGACTGGACGGCCCCTGCTCCCCCTGCACCACCCCCTCGAGACTGGCGCGTAATTCATCCATGGAGATTGGCAACTGCATAGCCGTCAGCTTCGCACCAACAAAATCCGAGGAACTCTTTGCATCCACGTCCGCGGAGTTTGGAAATCTCACCTTGGATACCGTGACGTTCGTGAGTTTCCCTGTGCGGCTGTCACGATCCACCGCGACCGTCGCATCAAACCAAGCCGCGCCAAAGACAGGTGCGCTTGCCCCCTTCAACGCTACCGAAACCGCGGCTTCCGCGCTGATAGTGTTGTCCTTGAATGCCGTTGGCTGCGGTTGATAAACGACCATTTTCCCCTCCGTCGCCGCCAGCTCGATGGGCCACTCTGCCTGGCCGTGGGCTCCCGCGCCAAGAGCGCTCAGGCTGGCCAGGAAGGCGACAAAAATCAGGAATTGTTTCATAACTGACCGGAGGTGGGGGTGAACGGATAGCGTTGAATGGATCGCGTTAGGTTATCTGTTCAGTAAGACGTTTGTGGTGAAAAGGATTTCGCATTGGGACGGAGGCGTCACGGATTCACCACCACGTAAACTGTGGCGCCACCGTAAAACTCGGGTTGATAATAAACCCCGCCGGAATAGTAGTAGGAGGAGCCATTAACCACGATGCTCCTATATCCCCCCGGCAATCCGTAGACATAGCCATTGGGATAGCAGGAGGCATAGGAGCGGCCCGCAACTGCAACTCCATTCGGACCTGCGACGGCGACCCCATTCGGTCCGGCGACGGCGGCGTAGTTTGAGCCATGATAGCTGGAGTAATTAGCATTACCGTTCGAGGAACTAGTGGACCGATACCCAGTGTTGTAATTACCACTGGTAGTCTGGCCAGTGTTCCTGTTGTAGCCACCGTAATTGCCGTTCTTTCCCACGGCGCCCGCTCCATTCGGTCCAGAGTAGGCTCCGGAGCCGCTCCCAGTGCCTCCGGCTTTTCGTCCGTTAGCACTTTCGGCTGCCCAACCCCCGTTTGCACCCTTGTAGGCGCTCCCGCCGCGCGAGCTGCTGTAGCTGGTTCCGCCAAAGGATGAGTGGCTGCTCACGCCGTAACTGCGGGCGTCGGCAGTCGAGGAGCTTAGAAATAAGGTCGCCCCGGCGAGGAGGGCGAGTGAATATTGAATATAAGTTTTCATGGTGTAATTCGAAGTTGGCGGCTGGTTACATTTTCCCAATGGGCCGCATTTTGATTTTCTGTGCGCCTTGCGGCGGGGTGAAGGTGAATTCCGAGTCCGTTACAGACGCGTTCAGATTCCACGTGGAGAAGTTAATGCGGACCTGCGGATTTCCCTTGCGATGGAACGTGGCGACCAGCTTCTTTATAAGATGATCATTCGCTCCAATCCACACTTCGGCATTTGCCTCCGGACCGGTCAATGCCAAGTGTTCACATTCCACGCTTTCGAGATTCAGAAATCCGCCCGGTAATGTACTCCGTCCGACATAGGAAACAGTGCTCGCCTCCCGCCGGAATTCCTTGTAGGGATTGCTTACCGCAAACTCCGCGAGGGGCGGCACAAATCCGAATCTAGTGTCCATCTGATCAACAACTCCATCAATGGATGTGCGCATCGGGATAGACGCGTAGAGGTTCATCTTCGTGTCGAGCAGCGAAAATGTTTGCCCGTCGAAATACAAGCGCCGCAACCCTTTACTACTCGTCGCGCTCGCGAAAACCTTGTTCGGGCGCAGCACTATGACTTCGACGTCCGCGCTCTGCGCCACCATGCTTCCCGGGACCAAGGCGGGATCCATCTCGCGATGCGCCTTGAAGCTGAATTGATGCGCGGAGGCAAGCTGCGAACACATTTGACGCAGAATTTGATCGCCACTGGTGTTTGCAGCCTTGGCCGATGATGTAGAGACCACGCCGAGCGTAAGGCCTAATAAGGTGAGGAGGAGTCGTTTCATAATGATTCTTTCGATTGTTTCTGTTTAAAAAGGGCTATTTAGTCATCGCTGTTTCCGTTGGAGCGCGGTGAAGGGGGAAGAGGAGGGTAAAGTTGACGCGGGCGCCCCAGATAGCATGTCCGCTCGGGCTTTCGGCATAATAGCGAGCACCAAGCTGCAGGCTCATCGGCTGTCCGGCGATTTTGAAAACCTGGCTTATGGTGAGATTGATGGGGACCGTCCATTGTCCTGCCTGCCAATTGTAAGTGGACTCCGTGTTTATGCCGAAACTGGTATATGTTTTGGTGGTATAGGTGACAAACGGCTGGAGGAATGTAGAGTTGATATCGGTACGGTTTTTCTCCCCGCCGATCGACCAGAGCTGATTGGCAAGCATGCCAATCGTCCAGCCGTTGGTTTGCTTGAGCGCGACGGCAGTTGGACCCATTCCCCACTTGCCTGCGCCGAGGAGATCCTGCGTCGCGGTCGGGTAATACAACACGGGGCCAAGACCCCAAATGATGTCTTCCCACCCCGGCTGCTTCGGAGAGAGAAAGAAACTCTGTGTGGTATCACCCACTCCGTCCTGGGAGCGGTTCTGGGGATTGTCCTTGATGAAATTGTAGTAGAGGCTGCGCCCCGCCTCCTCGGCGGCGGGGCGCGACGCCGGCGGCAACTTGTCGAGAGTCTTGCCCGGCAATCCGGGGAAGGGCGGCACATTGACGTAATAAAGATCGTGCTGCGAAACGATGGGAACAATCGTGCGGAGAATGAGATTCCAGTCGTTGCTGATGGAGATCGGGATGACCGGCTGGATATTGAGGGTGTATTTGTAGCCCTTGTGGGTCGGCCCCAGATGGAAGTCATCGTTCGACTGGAAGGGAACGCTGATCAGCGCGGCTATTGGGTTGTTGATTTGTTTCGCTAGTTCCGCCTCTTCCGAAGCGGAACTGCTGGTGCTACTGTCGGTACCAGTGGCGATGGCTGCGGGCTGCGTGGCGCCGAGCGAGGCGAGCGAACCGGCGAAGAGAGCGGCAAGTGCAGTGATTGAGGCGCGGAGGGCAATTTGCATAATGTGCGAGCTCACTTTTGGAATGAAATCCTAACCATCCGCCTCCGGCCCTTCTAGTGTCCTTTGGTGCAATAGACGCCATGCGCGAATTCCACTTTCGGATGATACCCTCCGGGCGGCCTCCAGGCCAGTCCCTATGATGGCGCTCGAAAAAATGGCCGCCTGAGCCTTTCCTCCGGCGGCCAATCTTAGCAGGGGTCGGAGGTGGGCGAATCCCCCACTCAGATAATTCTGGCAGCCGTGCCGAAAGAGGGGTTTCTGGCGTTTTATATTTTCATCTCCCATAAAATCGCAGTATCGACCAATTCTTCGTGCGTTCGTATCAGGAAGGCGGCGTCTAGCCAGGACCTGACTCAGGCACTGGTTCGAGGGAATACTCTGGAAATATTCCAACCCGAAACTCCGTTCCGAATATCCAGACACATTCCACCAATTGCTCTGAATTTTCCGAGCCGATGACGGGACCGGCCACCGAAACCACGGCCATGATGGGTCCGCCGGACTTGAGCCTCACAAGCTCACCGGATTTCATAATGAATAATCTTACTAATCCAGAGCGTGTTAATTTTTTTCGTATTAGGGTGAAGGTTAATTGCATCGTGGCATAATTAGGAGACGCGATGGTCACTGTATAGGACCTCCGCGTTCGTCGTCGACACCAGGTGGGCGGAAGAGTTTTTAGTTCCCGTTTCTCAACCTGCATATTGACCTTTGGTACAATCCGCGCCCTGCTTCGCCGTCATTAATTAGGTAGTCCTGAACCCTGCCCGATTGCTGAAGCACCTGCCTTTTCCGTGACCCAATGCTCAGCAATCGTCTTTAACTCTGCGGCGGAGTGGGCCTGCAGCTTTTCCATTATATGGGCTCGGCGTGCCTTGATGGTTCGCTCGCATGTGTTGAGAGTGGAGGCGATCTCCTTGTTTAACCGACCGGCGACGATTTGCTCAAGGACTTCGCGTTCGCGAGGGGTGAGGTGGGCAAAGCGCTCGGCGAATGCGCTTTTATGTTTGCGAATGGCGGCCGCTTCCGCATCGTGGGCCAACCCCTAGCTGCGTTGATAAGGCCGATGTGAGACGATCCGTCGCGGCTGGTCAGGTTCGATGCATCCTGGAGCCTGCACGACGCGCGCGATAGAACGCATCCGAGTTACGCCGAACTGCTGGAATACCTCAACCAAATCAGCGACCAGCCGGCTGGGGCTCTACGCCAGGCGTAATTCGCCATGGACGAGCATCGCATGGATGACGCATTGAACTGGAGCGCCAAAGCCGCGGCATGGGATGCCACTTTAGGCGAAGCGCATCAGTTCCATGCCGTGGTGTTCAACAGCGCCGGGAATCCGGCTTTGAGGATATTGTACATTCGGGCAGGGCGGGGGCCGGCGGCCTCTCCAAGAAAAAGACCGCCGGAGAGCTTGCTCCGGCGGCCTTTTCCTAACCAAGGAGAGTGGTTGATATTGTTTAGAAGGCGTATTTGAAACCGCCGCGGATTTCGCCGTACTTGGGAATTCGATCGCTGTTTCCGCTGACAAACACATAGCGTCCGTCGAGAAAAGCGCCAATATGCTGGGTGAAACGGACCTCGATGCCGGCGCCGACATGGGCTTCAAATCGGTCCGCCGTACCGCCACCGAATTTGTCACCGTCGATCGTGACGTTCGGGATGCTGGCAAAGAGACCGCCAACGCCGCCCATCAAGTACGGAGCCCAGCGGCTGCAATCATTGAGCGGAGCCCGCAGGTAGACGTTCCCGGCGACGGAACCCGCACTTGTATCCTCGAAATCGTACCCGGCCCCTTCGAGGCCCACACCAAGGTTCCGCGTGAAGAAGTATTGAAGTTCGCCGCCGCCGCCTGCTCGGCCGGAGCCACCAAGCGCATCCCGTCCGCCGATTGTCCGGCCGCTGGGCAGGGTGAACCCCTCACCGCCGCTCGAGCCGGCTCTCCAGACACCAAGACCGAAGATGGAGACGCTGAATTCGTTGGCGGAGTAGTATGAGGGACAAGGAGTGGGGACAGGGTTTTTATCGATAGGAACCGCCTCGGTTCCCGCAAATGCAACGGCTGAGAGCATGGATAGCGCGGCGATGCCGCGGGTAAGTGTTTTGATCATTGGGATTGGATATTATTGGTTGGTGTTGAGAATTTCTGGGTCACGGTCACTCAAACGAGGCAGAACATAGTCACTCCGCCATTTCGCGCCTATTGTCCTTTGGTGCAATGCACTTAAGTGCAATTCGGATATCCGTGACGGAATAGAAGGCTCAATCACTTGGGTTTCCATCACCCGGCGAGTTCGACTGCCTATTGAACTTGCGCCGGTCGAAGGCGTCCCCAATTCGAGATTGGAATGCGGAACCTTGGTTCGGTTAAAATCCGGCGACCCTGTCATGCTGGTCATTTTTGTGGCCGGAAACGAGGCGTTATACAGTATGGCGAGACGGAAATGAAGTTCCCAATGAAAAGTTCGGGTTTGAATCCCTCGAAAGGATTTGTGCCACCGAATACATGCGAATGCTCAATCTTTCCTGGCTCAGGTAAAGCTCGAATCATTTCACTTTCTCGACATCCGGCGGCGCCCAAATGCCGTCAATGATAGATTTTTCTGGCCGGTAGTTTCGTAATAGCCCGCCAGCCGGATATCTTGTAACTGTAGTCTTCCGGGAAAGCTGGGCGATGCCTTGATCGTCTTTGGATTCCCGGTGTAATTACCATAGGGGCGAGGGCATTGACGCGAGCAGCGAAGCAAAGCAAAGCCAGCCAGCAGCACAGGTAAGCCACGATTATCACGACTTCTACGATCGCTGCCAGGATGAGCAGTCGCCGGATTGCCGCGTTCGACGAAATCCATGAGTGCTTTCTGCAAACATTGGCTCCGTAAGAATTTTGCCGACAGTGCATGGGTGCGCTCTTTCTGTAAAGAAAGGGTAGGGCGAGGGCTCGATCCTGCCTATTGTCCTTTGATGCAGTGCGTTCCGGTTTCTTTGGCCTGGTCCTTACGCCCTGAGGTCTGCGGGATGTTCCGCGCATTTCAGCATTCCGAGCCGTTTCGGTTTTCAGTCCATTTTTCGTGGGCACGGCACGCCATGAGTTGCGCCTCAGCCTGGAGCCAATGTACTCTCAGGCGGCCTGAAGGTTTTCCTTCTTTCTCCCAGATGAGGTATGCACATATAGCAATATCCTCCGGAGAGGGCGCATCAATTTCTATTCCGGTGCGAATCGGAATAATATTGTATTTAGGTTGAATCGTCGCGATCATGCGAATCAGATTTTGAGAGCGAGCCCTTTTAAGGAAAGCTAGCTTAGCGAACGGACTCGCGCCTGCCTATTGTCCTTTAGTGCAGCGCCCCAGAGTATTCGGGTCCTGGCCCGTTTCCGGTTCGGGTATCTCGTCGAGGGAAGCCGCCGGAAATTCGCCGAGCCGAAATGGTCGCAGACAAGCTGCACCGCGTGAAAACTGCCCATTGTCATGTGGTGCAATGAATGCCGCCGATACCGGCATTCACGTCTTATTTTGAATATCTCCAACCCGTCATTCGTAGATGTCATAGACACCCATCCTCTGAGATCTACGAGCCTCAGCGCCAGTGGTGCTCCACCGGACGCTTACGTCGAGCAGCCGAACTCGAAACAGGTTTGGGGGCGGTCAGCAGAAAGATGTGACGGGCGAAGCACGGCGCGGTTTGTGGGCGGTAGGATGTGGTGGCTTCTCGGGAAGGTTGAAGCGTCGGAGCCTGCGGAGCGCTTCAATCTTCGCGATGAGTCTCCGGCGGGCACGGTTGCAAAGTCTTCGGTCCAGTAGCGGAGTGTAGTCGAGCGACTGCGGGACGAAGCGGAGCGGAGAGACCGAAGTCTTTGCAGGGGAGAGGCCTGTCCTCCCCGTCGCGGTCTAGGAAATAAGTCATGAAGTTCTAACAGGGAGAACTTCATTGCCCGCAGTCATATTAAGCTGGTGACCGAGCATCACAGGGGCAGTGCTTTTAGACCCGATGACAACGATCCTTGTGCGCGGCGTCCGAGAACCCCATTCGTCCTGTAACGAGATGTCCACTCGCCGGCCGACTACCTGTAGTATCGCGCGCCGTTGAGGGGCGTCGGTGGTGTAGATGACCCCTTTGGCTCGGTAAACAGTCCCCGGCAACTTCCGCATCGTTTCCCGCAAGGCTTCCAGTGCCAGCGGCTGGTCCGATTCGTAGCTCCAAGTGCTGAACACTTGCGAGTGGTCGTGCCCGTCGTGGTCATGTCGATGGGAGTCATCGTTACAGGCCGGGTCGGTACAATCATGCTCGGCGTCGTGCGAGTTGTGGCCTGCGCGCGCGGGATCGAAACGGCCAACGCCCAACAGTATCTCGTAGGGCACCTCGCAATAATTGGTCTCGACGATGCGAAGCCGGTTGAAATGTTCGTCGAGCCAAGCCCTGACCTTCCCGACCTGTTCAGGGCCGGCAATGTCCACCTTGTTTAGGATGAGCATGTCCGCAAAACCGACCTGGCGGAGCTTGAGATCCATCAGCGGCGGATATTCAGGGTGCGCGAAGACCTGTTCAGCGTCCATCACGCAGGCAACACTGTCCAGCCGGATACGGTCCCGCAGATTGGCGTCGTTGAAAGTCACGAAAATCCCTGCGGGATCGGCGACGCCACTCGCTTCTAGGAGAATGTATTCGATGGCCTCCGGGCGCGCCAGCAGTGCGATGACCGACTCAATGAGATCGTCGCGAATCTGGCAGCAGACGCAGCCGTTGGCGAGGCTGATCATGTTATTGTCCACACCGACGACAAGCTCGGCGTCAATATTGATTGAGCCGAAGTCGTTGACCAGGACCCCCACTCGCAGACCGTGATTCCCGGTCAGTATGCGGTTCAGGAGCGTTGTTTTGCCCGCCCCGAGAAAGCCGGTCAGGATGGTTATCGGGACAGCGTTGCCGTTGTCTGCTGCGACTTCCATACCGCTACTGCTTGATGAATTTACTCAGATCAATTCCCATTACCTTCGCCATCTGGCGGAGATCGACCAACTGGGGATTTGGAAGGGTTGTAAGTGGCACGCGGTAAACGTCCGGCGGATAATACTTCTTTGGATCAATCTCAAGGTCGCGCGTTAATTTTTCCTGCTGTTGCTCACGCGGCAGCCTGGGCTGTGGGACCACGCCCATGCCTGTGGCGAGCGGCAGTGGATCGCCGAAAAGTAGGGTGGGAGGCGGCAAGGGCTGGCCCGCGAATCCCGGTAGCACGGCATCGCGCGCCCAGATTGCGTCCTTGGTTACGTTCACGGTCACCACGTCCGGCGCACCATAAAGAAAAAGCCCCTTCCAGTGGGCGCGAATGTCGGCGCTTAGCTCGTTGAGCGTGTCATCGTCGAACGCCAGATGCGTCGCCATACCGACCCGAGGGTTGACCTGATTGATGAGATAGCCCGTGGCGTATGCCACCGTATGGTGGATGTCCACGGTGTAGTTGTAGAGGAATTCGGGCAGCCCATATTTCAGCATATTGATGCGCGACAAATCAGGCTGCAATTCGGTCACAAATACATCCGCTCCCTTGGCATACTTGGCCGTTAGGTCGTCAGGCCGGCCATCGCCGGTCCACACAAACGAAAGGCCGTTCCAGTCCAGACGGTAGGCTGATGCGCCGTCCTTGACGTGCGACCGCCGCCAGTGGCGGATGGTGACGCCGTTTCTGTCGTAGCAGATTCCGTTTTCGTCCTTCCAGTCGAATTCATTGACTTCGACCTCGTAGCCGTCACCAATCGGGCACGCGTCAAAGGCTTCCAGATGCCACTTGAGCATCTGCTTCATCCCGGCGACCATCGCCTTGGTGCCGAGGTCCGGCGTGCGACCGGAAGGTCCCGTGACCCGAAGCGGCATTTTCCACCGTCCTGACCACGCCGAGAACGGGAGGAGATAGGACAGGTCGTGGTAGTGGTCCACGTGCAGGTGGGTGATGAAGATGTCGTTAATCGCGGGGACGGCGACGCCCATGGAGAGGATGTTCTTCACGCAGCCAGGGCCGAAGTCGAAGAAGAAGCGGTCGCCGTTGCCCAGCTCAACCATGATGCACGTGCCGGCCTGGTCGCGCCGGGGCGGGAACGGGCAACTGCCGACGAATGAGATACGCATCTCGTCCGGCCCAAGGGTTTCACTGCCCGGAAAATAGTTCATCCGACTCCGGACGGACGGCGTCGGCTGGTAATAGGGCGGGAACTGCAATCCGGTGCTCGGTCCCCCGCCGTATGGATTCGTGGGCTGCTCCGCGCCCGGTGCTGTTTCGTCTCCCTTTGCGGTGGAGACGGCGCTTGCCGCGACTCCGGCTGCAGCCACGCCGATCATTTTCAACATGTCACGGCGGTCAATGCCGTTCGGTTCCTTCTTTTCAGTGGTGCCTGACTCGTTTTGTTCCGTGTTCATTTTATGAGAAATTTGTCATTTTCACACCGGGGAGAATCGATGTTACCTCGCGACGATTTTTGCGGCTTTACGCTGAACGCGAGCGAAAGCGGCTTAATTATTACGCAGCTCACTCAATTCCCTGGCTACACTCCCCAACTCCGCGGCTGAGTGTGCGTTCAACTTCTCCATGAGATGGGCGCGATGGGCTTTAACGGTGCGTTCGGAAGTTTTCAGGTCGCCCGCGATTTGTTTGTTCAGAGCACCCGTCTGGATATGAGCGAGAACCTCATGCTCGCGAGGGGTGAGGCTCTCATCGCATTTCCGCATCTCATCGTCGTGCATGCGCTTGGCAAACATTTCCGCATCGCGCGTCAACGCGGTCTTCACCGCCGCCGAAATTTGACGCTTATTGACAGGCTTGGTGAGAAAATCATCGGCTCCGGCTTTCATTGCCAGGACCGAAGATTCAATTGTACCGCTTTTGGTCAGAAAGATAATGGGGAGCGAGTCTCCCTCGGATCTTAGGGTGGCCTGAAGTTCAAGCCCGCCCATGCCGTGCATTCGCAGAGCCGTCACCAGACAACCGGGCCCCCTCCCTTTTCTGTGCCCCAAAAAATCTTTTGCGGAAGTGAAAGTTCGTACGACATGACCTTCCGCGGCAAGCAACCGCGCCAATGCTCGAAGCAATGATGGATCATTATCCAACAAGTGGACCACAGCGCGTATTTGCACCTCGCTCACGCCGTGGATACTATCCGTAAGTGATATCATTTGTCAGTGTCTAAATATAGCCATATATTGGGATCTAATGGCTCATTATTGCCTATCATCTGTAGCCGTAACAGCCGTCCCGGGGACAAGGGCATTGGGGTTGAATAGGTAGCGAGTAAACTTTAATCCGGGGACCTCAGACCTTTCCGTTTAAAAGTGGACGAGGTTACGGTGATCCCGGAATTTTTGAGTTTCCGCCCCTCGCGAACATGGTTATTCAATACTTCCAATGCCGCGCAAGAAATCCCGGAAGGCCGCCCCCGGCGTCCATTCTAATCGCATGCGGCTGCCGATGGTTTGGATGATTCTCGTGTTGGCCTCAGTTCTGGGTGCTGCATGGTGGAAATTCCACCGGACGGCGGAACAGCCGGTGTATCTCGCGGTCATTCCGCTGGATTTAAGACGCGCCTCTGGAACTCCGCCGGACGAGGCCAGGAACTGCGTCGCATGCCATGCGAACGAGGTCGCGGATTGGAAAGACTCCCATCACGCGAATGCCAACCGCCTGTTCAATCCGCAAACCGACCTCGCCGAGTTAACCGTCGGAGGCCAGAATGGCGTCGGCACCGTGTACCGGCCCGAAGCGGTGATCGGGGTGACGCCGCTGGTGCAATATCTTATCCCTTTCCCTGGCGGACGGCTTCAAGCTCTGAACGTCTCCCTTGATCCGCGAAATGGGGAGTGGTTCGACATGCAGGCGCCAGAAGTCCGCGTGCCGGATGACTGGTCGAACTGGCGGAACCGCGGCATGAACTGGAACTCGCAGTGCGCATTCTGCCACATGACCAATCTCCGCAAAGGGTACGACGTGGAGTCGGACAGTTATCAGACAACATGGGATGCTATGGGGATCGCCTGCGCGCAGTGTCACGGCTCGATGGAGCAGCACGCAGCCAAGCCGAACGATCCCACGCTGTTCCATCATATGAGTATTCAACAAGCGATGGAGAATTGCGGCTCCTGCCACTCGCGCCGCGAGGAGTTGAACGGGACTTTCCATGCCGGGGAAAAAATCTCCGACCATTACAGGGTTTCGCTGCCAGATGAGGCGGGCCTGTATTATCCCGATGGGCAGGTGAAGGAGGAGGACTATGAATACGGCTCATTCATCATGAGCCGAATGGGGAACAAAGGCGTCACCTGCCTTGACTGTCACAATCCACATTCCGGAAAACTGCGACTGCCCGTCGAGAACAACGCTCTATGCATAAGTTGCCACGTGCCTCCCGGTCAGCGCGGGGCGATTCCTGTGGATATTGTCACTCATAGTCATCATCAAGCCGGTACGGCTGGCGACCGTTGTGTGGATTGCCATATGCCGGTCACGACCTACATGGGGCGCGATCCGCGACGTGACCATGGGTTCACGATTCCCGACCCGGTATTGACGCGGGAACTCGGCGTTCCCAACTCCTGCAACCGTTGCCACTCTGACAAATCCGTAGACTGGGCGATTGAGACCACGGTTAAATGGTACGGCGAAAAAATGGACCGCTCGACTCGCGAGCGCGCCCTCGTAATCGGTCGGGCGGAAAAGAACGACGATTCAGTACTCCCAGAATTGCTGACCGTGGCAAAAGCGGAGGAGATTCCTGCATGGCGATCCGTGTTGGTTTCCTTGCTAGGAACTTGGGCGCAGCATCCCGATGTCCATTCATTCCTCGAGAAATCGCTGATGGATGGGAATCCCCTCGCGCGGAGCGCAGCGGTGCGCGACCTGTCGCAGGACCCCGCATCAGCCGCCCTGATAAAGCCGATGCGCGACGATCCGTCCCAGCTGGTCCGCCTTGATGCGGCCTGGGGCTTGCGCGATGCACGCGATCGGGCTCATTCAAGTTACGCCGAACTTGTGGAATACCTCGCTCAAATCAGCGACCAGCCAGCTGGAGCGCTGCGTCAGGCGCAATTCGCAATGGACGAGCATCGAATCGACGACGCACTACGCTGGAGCGCGAAAGCGGCATCGTGGGATGCCACATCGGGCGAAGCGCATCAGGTCCATGCCATGGTGCTCAACAGCGCGGGGAAACCAGGAGAGGCAATTGCCGAGCTGCGCAAAGCGGGCGAAGTCGATCCTTCGAACGCCCAGCCTCACTTTTTGCTAGCGTTGCTATACGGCGAAGCCGGCCAGACCGACGACGTGGTAGTCGAGTTGAAGAAGGCGGTTGCAATCGATCCGGCATTCGGGCGCGCGTGGTACAATCTCGGCCTCGCACTGGCCCAAAAAGAGCAGCTTTCCGATTCCATCGCCGCGCTCCGTCGAGCGGAGAATCTATTGCCCGCTACGCCAGAGGTGCCGTATGCGCTCGCCACAGTGTACGCTCGCGCGGGTCAGATGGATGAAGCTCGCGCGGCCGCGCGCCGTGCCCTATCGCTCGGTTATTCTCCGGCATCGCAGCTTCTGCAACAGCTTCCATAATCGGATGGCGATCGTTCGTGCCGGGCCAAATGGACAAATCCCGTTTCGATTAACAATACTGCGGCGAGCTTTTTCATTGAACTGCTGTGCCAAATGCCCCTTACCTCTGCTTGGCGCAGCCACGCCACCGCAGATCAAAGTTTAATTGATTTGGGAATGTACCTGCAAGCTGATGCGGCCATTGAGAAGATCGATCCGTATTGCCGCCATCTCCCGGAGATCCTGGCAGTGCGAGGGAGGGGGTGCTAGGCGCTTGCATAGTGGGAGCTGATGCAGGTCGTGCCGGAGTGCCCCCGTGAACATACTCAGGGTGGGTTCGCCGGGAATGAGAACTTCCGAACCGGCTGTGATTATCGGGCAACAAGGAACCAGGATAGTAAAACGCTGGTAAAAATCGCTGCTCTTTATAGCAGGGCCGAAAAATGCGTCGGATGAATTTGATCATTTCCATGCAAGAGAATCGATTTGCCTTCTGCGATAAGGTTTATCTTGAGTTGCTAAAGTCTTTGTATTAATTGCAGCTCCATTATTAGTGGGGTGGAGGGGAGTGCTTGCGAAGCGGTGGCCTGACCCGAAGTTTTTTGGTTTTTTGAACTGTGGGCAGTTGCACGTTTGATGGCGTGTTTTCATCAGGAGTTTGTAGTTTTTCGCTCGTGGTTGAAGGATGAAAAGCATGGGACTCCCCTATCGCAGGGCAACAGCGGGCGAGCAGGACCAACGACGTGTGGAGTTGGGACCTTTTCGAGGATCAGACCAAATACGGGATGCGGTTCCGCATCCTGATGCTTCTTGATCAGCACACGCGGCGGTGCCTGGCGGTACATGCGGCCTGGTCGATCTGGGCCGTGGATGTTAGCCATCTTCCTCAACATTGTATCCCTCGTTGTATCCCCCAGGGTCAAAATGAGGCCAAACCTAGTAAAACTCAGCTAAAGTAGAATTAATGTAAGATGCTGAATATGAATGCACAGCGTAGGATAGATAAAGTCGGCAAAACCCTCTTTTTCGATTACAAATCAGCTGCTCTACCAACTGAGCCATACCGGCGTGATTTCTCGCAAACCCTTTGTTTATCGGGGCTTACAAAGAGCGGCAAGACCATTTCGGTCGGCCAAAGATGGCCATTGTATACTCCAATTGTATCCTCCATCCGAATACGGGGTGCTGCTGCGGGGCAAATGTTGCACGAAACAGGGTTCAAGTCGCTACGAAAAACTGTCCCCGCGAAGGTAACCTGCCGCGACCGCGCTGGAATGCACTCGCCAAGCATCGTTTTAGTCTACATCCGATTGCCCATTTATTGGCGCGGCGTTGTCTAGGAGGTTCGGCAGCGGTTGGCCCGTTGCAACCGCGGCCGACGGTGCGAACTCCCGGAGATGCACTTTGAGTTGCAGAACGTGTCCGTCGATGGGAGCGCGGATGGTTAGGGGAAATCGCCGCATTATGCTTGAATATCAATCGCAGCACTCCAAATAACCCCGAGGGAAATGGCTTTGGATTTACCTCGTCCGGTGTGATTGGACGCTTCGCGATCTTGAAAAGTTTAGCATCGAGACGGGCGTTCAAAGGCCGGTAATCCGGGAGGGCTTTCCCGGCCATTTCGTTGATGGAAGTGTTCGCGACGACATCTGTTACGGATGGACATGGGGCAGCTTAGGTGTTATAAAGGAGTCTGCCTTAATATTCGCTCGCTCAGGCTTAGCACACCAGCGTTTTTCTCCGCTCGACGCTCCACAACCTCATATCCCCCCGATGCATCGATTCCGTCCGGTCGCGCTCGTTTTTTTCATGCTTGGTTTTTGCTCCGGTCGCATCCTGACTGCGGCCTCCATCCCAGCGTTCCCTGGCGCGCTGGGGTTCGGTAACGTCGCAACCGGTGGGCGCGGGGACAATGTATATCACGTCACGAACCTGAACGATTCCGGAACCGGCTCGTTTCGCGATGCCGTGAGCGCGAGCGGGCGGACAATTGTATTTGACGTGGGCGGCAACATCCAGGCGCTATCCCCGATCTCGGTAAGCAGCAATCTGACGATCGCCGGTCAGACAGCTCCCGGTGGCGGAATTGGGATTTTCGGAAGCGAAGTTTCATTCTCGGGGGCAAGCAATGACATTGTCCGATTTCTGCGATTCCGCGACGGCACGCTCGACCCGAATTATCCAGGGTCGAGTGCCACAAATTCGCACACGAACGCGATCAACCTCGATTCGGCGACGAGCATGATGTTTGACCACTGCTCATTCGAGTTTGCGGCCTATAACAATGTGGACGCCGTGGGCGCGGTGAATCTCACGTTTCAAAGCTGCATTTTTGCCGACCCGATCGCCGAGCAACGCTTCAATTGTCATTTCGAAAACGGGCCGGCCACCTTTATCGACAACCTCTGGGCAAATTCGCACGGCCGGAACCCGCTTGCGAAAGGCGACCTCCAATTCGTCAATAACATCGTCTATAACTACCAGTACGCATTCACCACGGGCAATTCGTCGGGACACTTTGACTGGGATATCATCAATAACTATTTCATCGCCGGCCCATCCACGTCCAGTGCCGGCGACGCCTTTTATCAGGTCGATTCGAATCAGTCCGCCTACGCGATTGGCAACATACTGGACGGCAATAAGGATGCCGTCCTCAATGGCTCTGCCGACAACTCGAGCGGCGCGGTGGCTTTGAGCACCTATTACTTCGGGGCCAGCGCCGCGGCGCCCACTTCTTCGCTGCCCACCTTGAGCCCTGTGGACGCTTTTAAATTTGTAACATCCAATGCGGGCCCGCAGCCGCTCGATCAGGTGGACATGCTGGTGCTGGGCGATGTCCAGTCTCTGGGCAAATCCGGCATGCTTTGGACCACCCAGACTTCCACCGGGCTCGGGAATAGCGGTTACGGAGTCATCGCGGGCGGGATTCCCCTGACCGATTCGGACGGGGACGGCATGCCTGATGTCTGGGAAAATGCCGTCGGGCTCAACCCAAGCAACGCGGCCGACGGAGCCACGGTCATTAGCAGCGGCCCCAACGCGGGTTACACAAATCTTGAGGTTTATCTAAACTGGTTGGCCGGGCCGCACGGCATCGTTTTCAAGAACACCGTGGCGCAACCCACCTCGCTGGATATCGACTTGAGCCAGTACACCGCGGGCTACACCGGCAGCGTGACTTTCAGCGTCACCAATCCACTTAACGGCGTCGTTACCATTCTGGCCGACGGACATACGGCGCACTTCGTGCCTGCCGCCAATTTTTCCGGCCTTGCGAGCTACGGTTTCTCTGTCACGGATGGAACTTCCACAATGACTAAAGCCGTGACGGTGTTGGTATCCTCCACACCACCGCCCGTCGATGTAGTGTGGCACGGGGACGGCCTGTCCAATAATTGGGATTCCACAACGACCGACTGGACAGCGCCGAATGGCAGCGCGATCGCTTTTATCGCCGGCGACGGGGTGACTTTTGATGACACCGGCTCGAACAGCCCGGCCGTGAATCTGACGGGCCCCTTTGCTCCCAGCGAAGTTGAGATCAACTCCTATACGAATAGTTACGTCCTTTCCGGCACGGGAACGTTGACTGGAGGCATGACCCTTGTCAAAAACGGCAGCGCCAGCCTTACGATCAACACGGGCAATACCTTTTCCGGAGCGGTGGATCTCAATTCCGGGAATGTCACCCTCGGCAGTACGGCGGCCTTGGGAACGGGAGCCGTCACACTCGGCGGAAACGCGCTTACCCTGCCCGGAGGCGGCGGTACTTTCGGCAATGCGCTGGTGGTAAATGGTACCAGTTCCATCACTTGGACAAGCAACAGCAACATGTATTTGGCGGGATCGGTAACTGGGGCCGCCAATCTTACCCTGAATTTTTCAAACAAGCTCTTAACCTTCGAGGGCAATTGGAGCGCCTACCAGGGCACTCTGGATACGGGAGCCAGCACCGGCACGATCCGGCTTTTCAGTGGGAACTCGCTCAATTTTGGCGCGGCCACCGTGAATCTGGGCAATGCCACGCTCTACCCGCACAACGAGGGCACGACAACCCTCTCCTTCGGCGCCCTCAACGGAAACGCATCTGCCAGCCTCGCCGGCGACAACGGTTCGACCAGCTCGACCAATACTTACACTATCGGGGCCTTGAATATGGATTCGACCTTCGCTGGATCGATCAATAACGGATCGGCAAGCGGCAATCTGGTCAATCTCACCAAAACCGGCTCCGGCGTCCTGACCCTGAGCGGCACGAGCACTTACACCGGCCCCACGGTCGTCAACGGCGGCGCTCTAGTGGTGAACGGGGCGCTCGGCAATACCGCGGTGAGCGTGACCAGTGGAGCGCTCTACGGCGCCGGCACAATCGGCAGCAGCACCGGTGGTGCGGTCAGCATGCAAGGCGGCACGATTCTTTCACCCGGCGTCAGCGGTACTGGCAACTTTGGCACCTTTACAGTCGGGCACGGGCTCACGCTCACCAACGCCACCGTGTTGTTGGACTTGAGCAGCAATCCTTCCGGCAGCAATGACAAGATCGTAATGCAGGGGGGAACCGTTACCCTGGCCGGCACCACCACGATGGCGTTGAATCTGGTTAATGGCGTATTGGGATCCGGTACTTACAACCTCATTGCAGGAGGAACCGCCACGACTGGGGGCGCTTCTAATCTCAATCTCGGATTGCCCACCGGCGCGCGTCAGAATTTCGTAGTCAGCACGAATGGGGGAGCCGTGAAACTCGCCGTCACCGGCACTGCTGCGTCCCTGGTCTGGCAGGGGGGAGTGAATGGCGGGCTATGGGATGCCAATAGTACCGCCAACTGGTCCAACTCCGGATCTGCCGACAAATTCTATAATTTCGACGCTGTGACATTTGACGATACCGCCGCGACAGGCAGTGTCGTCATCGGCGCCAACGTCGAGCCGCGCTCCATCACCGTTACGGACAATGCGTTGAATTACACATTCACCGGAAGCAGCATTGGGGGCACCGGCCCGTTGGTGAAAAACGGCGCCGGCACGCTCACGCTCTCCGTGCCGGTTCTGTCGGGGAGCGCCACCACGAATGGTACCACGGCTGTTGTCCTGGCCAGCCCCACCGTGCTGTACCCCGGGATGACTGTAACCGGCACAGGGATCACGGCCGGGACGACCATCGTATCCGTCGCGGACTCGACGCACATCACACTCTCACAAGCGGCGACCGCGGGCACCAACACGCTGACGTTTTACGCGGTCGATACCTACAGTGGCGGCACGGTTATCAATGGAGGCGCGATCACACTTGGTTCCTACGCCGCCAATGATTACGGCTTGGGGACCGGAGCCGTTACCCTGAACACCGGCACCTTGAATATGTATAGCGCAGGCATCGCAACGGATGCGGGGACGCTCTCCAATCCCATCATCGTCAATACTTTCGGCACCCTGAATACCGCTCCGCGCTGCACGATCAGCAGCTCACTCACGGGCAGCGGAACCCTCATCTATGACACGACCTACGTTCGCACGGCGTTGACGGGGGACTGGTCGGGATTTACCGGCGAGATCAATGTCACCGGAGGCGGAAATTTCCGGATCACACCCGGCTACGCCTATCCAGGCTTTCCGCTGGCTGGGATTAATCTGGGAACTTCTTATATGTATTTCGCGGGAACCGTCAGCAATGCCGGCACCATCATCCCCATCGGCGAACTGTCGGGCGGTGCGTCTTCCGGTCTGCAGGGCGGACCCACAAGTTCGGGGGGGCGGCCGTTCACTTGGACGATTGGCGGAAAAGACACCGACGCCACCTTTGGCGGGAGCATCGCGGAGCAAGGGGCCGGGACAACGGTTACGTCGATCGACAAAGTCGGTACGGGGACATGGACACTGAGCGGATCCTCCAATATAGACGGCGATTTTCTGATTCAACAGGGCACGCTTCAGGTCAGCGGCTCCATCACTAACGGCGGCGCATTTGAGGCGCAAAATGCCACCACGCTGAATCTCGCCGGCGGCTCCATTACGACCGCCTCGGTGCAAATTGACGGAGGTGGAGCGTTGTCAGGCGCCGGCACCATTAACGGCAGCCTCACCAATCAGGGCACGGCCATCATCAGCGGAAGCGGCACGCTGACCGTGAACGGCAATTTTGAAAATGACGGGACCATGATGGTCGACAGCGGTTCATCATTGGTCGTTAACCTGCCTACCGATGGCTCGGCTTCATTTGTTAACAATGGCTTGCTCGATATCATGGACAGCCCGCAGACCGGCTTGCCGGCGGGCTATGTGAACAATGGTGTGATCCTCGATTCCTCTCTGGTCACTTTATTAATGTTCGGCAAATCGGGGAACAATTTCTCGGTTTCAATTCAGTCCTACTCGGGCCACACCTACCAATTGCAAAAATCAGCAGACCTCAGTAGTTGGCAAAATGTTGGCGCTTCCCAGGCGGGAACAGGTTCCGTGATCGTGCTGACGGATACCAATTCGATAGGAGGCAGCGTATTTTACGAGGTTGGGGTTGGACCTTAGGCCCAGCCTGGTGCGGCTGTTTGATCCGGACTGAGCCCTTGATATGAGACGCAGCGGGCGGTCCGATCAGCACCGGCAACCTGATGCCCTGGAACGTGAAATTGCTGCGGGTAGCATCGGGGGGGCTCCCAGGGGATTAGAATACCGGGAGTTTTTCCACTAAATCCAGGTGGAATATAGCAAGTGTCCGCTTAAAATAATCACTCGAAAGGCGATCCATCAACTTCATTGCGTTTCTGATGATTTGAGGCGTTTCTCCCCAATGCGGCTTCCACACCGTCCCGCCGTCAGTGACCCGAAAATCCCTTTATTGATGGGAACTCTGAAGCGACTTCCTTCAATTCCGGCTGGCGCTTTTATGAAAAATGGGGCAACTTCATATTTCAGCCTCGAATGAAATCCCCGTTCTCGCGCCGCCGTTTCCTGAAGACTTCCGCGTTTGCTGCTGGAGCAGGTCTTACCGCATCGGTATGGCTGCGGCAGGCGCTTGCCGATGCCGCCACGCCGGCAGCCTCGCAGGGCTACCGCATCGCTCAAGGTCCGTTCAAGCCGAGTTGGGATTCCTTAGAGCAAAACTACAGGCTGCCCGCTTGGTACCGTGACGCGAAATTCGGGATCTGGGCTCATTGGGGCCCGCAATGCCAGCCGCGCCAGGGCGATTGGTATGCCAAGTTCATGTACGATCAGGGCAGACCGCAATACGCCTTTCACGTCGCGCATTACGGCCATCCCTCGAAGTTCGGTTTCAAGGACGTCATCAACGAGTGGAAGGCCGACAAGTGGGACCCAGCGACCCTCATCCAACGCTACAAACGTGCCGGGGCCAAATTCTTCGTCTCGATGGCCAATCACCATGACAACATGGATATGTTCGACTCGAAGTTTCAGCCGTGGAATTCCGTCAACGTCGGACCGAAGAAGGACATTGTAGGCACTTGGGCAAAACTCGCCCGCGCGGCGGGGCTACCCTTTGGGGTAAGCGTCCACGCCGCGCGCGCGTGGAGCTGGTACGAGGACGCGCAGGGCAGCGACAAGACGGGCCCGCTCGCGGGCGTCCCTTATGATGGAAAGCTCACCAAGGCCGATGGAAAGGGCCTCTGGTGGGATGGCCTGGACCCGCAGGATCTCTATGCACAGAACCACCCTCTCGGCGCCCCACCCGAAGCCGCTTACATCGCGAAGTTTTTTAATCGCGTCAAGGACCTGGTCGATCAACATCATCCAGACCTCCTCTATTTCGACGACGGGCAGCTCCCACTGGGTGATGCCGGGCTGAGCATCGCCGCCCATTACTTTAACGCATCCCGGCAATGGAACGAAGGAAAGGCCGGAGGAGTGATTACCTCCAAGGGCCTCTCGTTGGATCAGCAACTGGCGGTGGTGAATGACCTTGAGCGCAACATGACTGTGGACCAACTGAAGACCCCGTGGCAGAAGGATCTCTGCATCGGCGCATGGCACTACAGCGACGACCGCTATAATACAGGCTACCGGACGCCGCGCAGCATGATCAACCTCCTCGCGGATGTGGTCAGCAAGAACGGCACTTTCCTCCTCAATATCCCGCTCCCGGGCAGCGGCGAGATTGACGATAAGGCCAGCGCATTCCTGGACGAAATGACCAAATGGATGGATGCGAACAGTGAAGCGATCCACGGCACCCGGCCCTGGGTAATCTATGGTGAAGGCCCTTCGGTGAAGGATGATGCCACTGTCCGCGACGCCGCGCTCAACCCGCCGCGCGGCATCGGCCCGGATTACAGCGCCCAGGATATCCGCTTTACCTCGAAGGGCGGCGTCCTGTATGCGATCGCGCTCGGTTCGCCTCCCGATGGAAAACTAAACATCAAAGCGCTAGCGTCCAAATCTCCTCATTACCCGGGCGAGATTGCGGCGGTGCAGCTACCAGGCTCCGCGGCCAACCTGAACTTTAGCAGGGACGTAAATGGTTTAACTATCAGCATACCCGGCCCCGGCCTGTCCAATTACGCCACTGCCGTAAAGATCCTGCCAAAAATATGATCAAGCTGCGCTCTCTCGAACTAGTTAAAGCCAAGAAATTCGATGACCTTGGGGATGTTGGAGGCGCGAGGGAAGGAATATCCGTCCTAGGGCAAGAGATGGCGGCTTTTGGCGGGGTTGCATTCAATCGCCTAAATTGCGATCGCAAACTGTCAGCTTTAGGAGCCAGCCGTAGTTCTCCCGCCGGTTCCCGGCCGGCGGCATCTCGCGACGCTGCGCCAGGTGGTTTCCATGGATGCCGTCCCACTCATGATTCCATTTCGTTTCCGCACGGTTCACGTTTCCAGGATGCTGTGCGCAGTTGCCACTCCATATCCGAGATGGCTGCATCTTTTGCGGGAACTGCCTCTCCGATATGCACAGTCGCAGAGCGAAACCCACGGCCATCAGGAACGCAGCGGGTATCACGGACCATTCGAGTGTCCGTTGCGAGATAATCACCGCCTCCCCCCGCCGGCCTTTGAACAACGATCCGTCTAGAAAATTCAGAGCAAGTACGGTGTAAGGAGTACCAAACCATGAAGAATCTTCGATTGATCCTTGCGGCTATTATACTGAACCACGTGCCAATAGTTCTGGCGAATGTACCGGGAGGAATCGTTAGCGGTACAACGGCGCCGGTGACGGTGACGGACAATGGAAGCACCGTGACGGTGGCCAATGGGATTGTACAGATCGTGTGCACGAAATCGGGAGCGGTGTTGAACCAGATTAATTACACATATAACAATGGAAGCGGAACGAAGACAAAACAGATGCTCTTGAATGGGAAAAATGGCGGCGAGTTTTATTGGGAATTTGGAGGATATGGAAGCGGGGGGACGTGGACTTATGCGCTGGCGTCGGATCCCGCGGCCAATGGTGGAAGCTATGCGGAAATTGTCCTGACGCTGCTCGCATCCGGGACCAATCAGACTGGCGATTTACAGGTGAATTTTTCGATGTTGCGTGGATCGCCGGGATTTTATGTGACGCTGACCATGAAGCATCACTCGGGGGATATCGCGGAGGGTTTGGGAGAGATGCGGACGAATATTTATACCGCGCCGGATCTGAACTGGATGAGCGTGAATAATGTGATCCAGCGGGAGTATGGGATCAATGCGACGTTCGTGTCGGCGTTTGACTCGCCGCAGGAGGACTCGTTGTGCGTGTCGGGTGTGAACAAAGGACTTTACGATGATAAATATAAGTTCAGCGCGAAGTGGGGCACGGAGCGGGCATGGGGCTTGAGCAGTATTAGTGATGCTGCAAATGGAGTTACGAGCGGCCAGAATGTTGGACTATGGTATGTACTCGCGAGCACGGAGTATTACAACGGGGGACCATTGAAACCGGAGCTGATGGATGCGCCGCTGGTGAATATGCTGAACGGCGGGCACTATTACATGGGGACCGATAGCAACTGGACGCAGAATGAGCAATGGACACGGGTGCAGGGTCCGTTCTTTATCTATCTCAATAATGTATCGGGTACGACTACCGATCCGGTGCAGGCATCGTCCGCGCTATATAATGACGCGGCGGCGCAAGCGGCGGCGGAAGCGACGGCATGGCCATATACATGGTATAACAATGCGACCTATGATTCGGATTACGTTAGTGCGTCGGGTCGTGGCACAGTGATGGGGAAGATCGTCATCAACGACACGTACAATCCGAATGCATCGCCGGCGAACTTATGGGTGGGAGTAGTGCAGCAGCCAGCCACGGCGGACTCGGTTTATGATTTCCAGCAGTGGTACAAGCCGTACCAATTCTGGGTGAAGAGCGATGGCAACGGGAATTTCACCATTCCGAATGTCATCGCGGGGACGAACTATACGTTATACGCATTCGGGCCGGGTGCGGCTGGGACATTCATGTCGCAAAACCAGACGGGCGGTAATCCACCGTGGTCGTTCAATCTGCCGGCGACGCCGTTTGGCGTGACGGTCGTGGGCGGATCGAATACGAACTTGGGCAACATCACGTGGACGCCGACGCGGGTTGGGCCGACGGTATTTGACATTGGTTACCCAGATCGCACGGCGAGCAAGTACCGGCATGGGGATGACTTTTTCGTGGGGGATATCGGACCGACGCCGACGACGCCGAGCCCGATATGGACGAAGCTGTTCGAGTACCCTTATGATTTCCCAAGTGGACTAAATTATACTGTGGGAGTGAACGAGTGGCCGACGGATTGGAACTTTATCCAGCCAATTGCCGTCAGCACGACGGGCGGCAATAACAGCACCAACGGGACGATTAATTTTACACTGCCATCGACGCCGGTGGTGGGGAGCACGGCGGCGCTGTATCTTGGCATTGCGTCGGATTACTACGGTGCGATCATTGTGACGGTAAATAATACGAATCTTGGGAGCACGGGCGGGGTAACGGGAAGGCCGTCGAGCGTCCCAGCCAGCGGATTGATCCCTTCCTACACGAATAGCGATGGCAGTATCCGCGAACAGGCGAACGGAGCGTTTTCCGACGAGTGGATTAGTTTTCCGGCAAGTTTGCTGCATTCGGGATCGAACAGCATTAATTTTGGGTTGCGTCAGATAGGAGGGAGCTACTTTGCAGATCATTTCATGTACGACTATATCCGGCTGGAGGTGCCGGGATACAAGCCGCCGGCGCCGACGAGTGTGACGGGGTATGCGGGAAATAACCAAATCCTTGTAAGTTGGCCGACGACTTCGGGGGCAAATAGTTATAATGTGCTAAGGACCGTTACGCCGGGAAGCAACTACACGCCAATCGCCAGCGGGACGGCGGGAGCGCTGGGACCGCAATGCGGGAGCGGACCGGTGGATGCGACGTACCTTGATACGACGGCGACGAATGGACAGACCTACTATTACGTTGTGCAATCGGTGAATACCACGGGATCGAGCGGGAATTCGCCACAGAGCGTGGGAATTACCCCGACGAGCAGCGCGATGACTACGGCGCCTGCGGCTCCGACGAACCTTGTGGCGAGCGGGAACGACCGTGCGATTACAGTAAGCTGGACGGCATCGCCGGGAGCGAGTTATTATACCGTACAAAGGTCCACGCTCGTGGATAAGATTCCGCAATGGACGCTTTCGCCGGTGCTGACCAATACGTCAGTCATCCTGTCGACGATCACCGTGAGCAATAGCGTTACCGGAACCGCGTTTTTGGACAATGCGGTGACCAATGGGACGAAGTATGCATATTACGTGCTTGCGAATAACACCGCAGGTGTGAGCGGATCGTCGACGCCGGTTGTGGGAAAGGCGGTGCCGTTGGCGCTGCCTCCCGCGCCAACAGTTACGGCGGCGCCTGGAACGCGGCAGGTGACGTTGAATTGGGCGGCGGTGACAGGAGCGCAGGGATATATCATCAGTGAGGCGACGAATTCCGCGGGGCCCTATACCTACCTGAGCAGCGTGGATGACCTGACTTATACGCAGACGGGCCTCACGGATAGCACGAAGTATTATTATATTGTCATGTCAATGAATGCGGGCGGAAGCACGGACTCGGCAACAGTGTCGGTGACGACGCCATTGGCGCCGCCTACGGGCGTTGCGATCAAGATTGGGAATACACAGGCTACGTTGACATGGAATGCGGTGAGCGGGGCTACGGGGTACAGCATCGGACGGGCTACCGTGACAGGAGGACCGTACACGACCGTGGGGACGAGCCCGGGGACAAGCTTCACAAACAACGGGCTTACGAATGGGACGGGTTACTACTATGTGGTGGCGACTACGAATGCGAATGGAACTGGGGCAAACTCCACGGAGGTAAGTGGGACGCCGAGCACGGCGGTGCCGGTGGCGCCGCTGGGGGTGACGGCAACGGCGGGAGTGAAGCAGGTGGTCCTGAACTGGACTGCATCCACGGGGGCGACGAGTTATACGGTCTATAGCGGCACCAGCTCCGGCGGGCCTTATACGCAGGTG
>Ga0182024_10002337_pt1 | contig 47314 bp, 48 predicted proteins | sample P32metaG_FD_120480 | JGI IMG/M metagenome (GOLD analysis project Ga0182024, IMG submission 120480) | Permafrost microbial communities from Stordalen Mire, Sweden - P3-2 metaG (Illumina Assembly) | ecosystem: Environmental > Terrestrial > Soil > Wetlands > Permafrost | place: Sweden: Stordalen... | reverse complement strand
CAGCGTAGCCGACAAGGCCGGCGTCGTCGAATTCGCGCGCGAGCTGGCCGGATTCAAGATAACACTGCTCGCCACCGGCGGGACGTACACCGCCCTGAAGGACGCGGGCGTGCAGGTGCGGAGCCTGCAGGACGACATGAACCTTCCGCAGGCCCTCTCGGGAAGAGTGAAGACGCTGCACTCGCCCCTCTTCGGAGCGATACTCGCGAAGAGGACCCCCGAACACCTCGCGGAGCTGAAGGCGATGAAGGTCGACCCCATAGACATGGTCGTGGTCAACTTCTATCCCTTCGAGAAGGTCGCATCCGACCCCAAGTCGGATGACGAGAGCGTGATAGAGAACATCGACATCGGCGGCCCTTCGATGGTGAGGGCCTCGTGCAAGAACTTTCACTATGTCACGGTCGTCCCCTCGCCAAGACTTTACCCTGTCGTGATGGCGGAGCTCAGGGCGAACGGCGGCGCGACCGCGCTGGCGACTAGGAGGAAGCTCGCGATCGAAGCGATCTCCATCACGGCGGCGTACGACGCGGCGATATACAACGGTCTGTGGAGAAGGTTCGAGGGAGCCGCGACGCTGCCTGGGAGGTTCCTGCTCTCGGCCTCGAAGTTCCAGGACGCAAAGTACGGTGAGAACCCGGACCAGAGGGCCACGATCTACTCGATCGACGGTGCCAAGAACATGACTAACTGGGAGCAGCTCGCGGGAGACGTGCTCTCGTTCAACAACTACCTCGACATCGGGAGCTCCTACGACATCCTGGAAGGGTTCGAGGACACCCCGGCGGCGGCGACGGTCAAGCACGGGAACATCAGCGGCTTCGCGTTCGCGCCGGACATCTCGGAGGCCTACGAGCTCGCACATTCGTGCGACCCTCAGGCGGATTTCGGGGGCACGGTCATCCTCAACCGGGAGGTCGACCCCGAGACGGCCATGCTGATAGGCAAGAACGAGGGTATCGCAGACTCCTCGGTCTACACGGAGATCGTGATCGCGCCCGGCTTCAAGCCCGAAGCGCTCGAGCTGCTAAGGTCGAAGCAGAAGAAGAAGATGAGGATAATCAGGACCACCGGACGGTCGAGCTATCCCTACGACCTGAAGGTGATCGAGGGGTCGGTCCTGCTGCAGGACGAGGTGGATTATCGTAAGAAGCTCGACCCGACCAAGCTGACGACGCCTACCAAGGCGAAGCCCGAGGAGGCCACCGTGGCCAAGCTCCTCGCCGCCTGGGAGGTCGTGAGGAGGGTGCCGTCGAACGGCATAGTGATAGGCGACGGGAGGTATCTCGATGGGGCTCTCGCCCACTTCTGGACGCTCGGGGTAGCGAGTTTCCGCAAGAGGAACGGGGCGATAAGGATAGCCTTGGACAACGCCGGACCGAGGGCTAGGGGTGCGGTCTGCGCGTCGGACGGGTTCTTCCCGTTCAGGGACAACATCGACATGCTCGGAGAGGCAGGCGTTATCGCCGCAATCCAGCCGGGAGGTTCCGTCAGCGACCAGGATGTCGTTGCCGCGGCGGACCACCATGGGATGAGCATCGTGACGACGCACACGCGAGCGTTCAAGCACTGACCTTACGGTGGCGCAACCTCTTCATGTGCGCGGCGCTCCTGCGGAGGTCGAGCTTGCTCGCCACGTCTCTTCTGCTCCGAACCGCGCTCCCCAGCGCATCCACTCCTGCAAGTGAGATGAGCCTCGCCTCTTCGAGCGACTCCCCCACGCCGACCACGGCGACGGAGCGCGAGCCACCCAGGTACGTGCCCCCCGGTCGGAGCGCGACGTCCATCGGGTACACCCTGAGGCCGTCCGTGCGTCTCTGGAGCGCGTAGGCCGCATCGAGGTCTATCCTTTTTTCTCCCTCGCTGGGGGAGACGCCCGCCATGCCGTAACCGAGAGGCACGGCGCAGGTGACCACGGAAGCCTTCCTGGAGAACCGGATACCTTTGAGCGTTCCCTCGACCATCCGGAAGCAGACGTCGACGAGGTCGTCCTCGATCGTCGTGAACAGGCAGAGCTGCTCGGTGTTGCCTCCTCTGCTGTTCCGTTCCAGTATCTTGAACCCTCTTCCCGTGTGCATGAGGGCATCGTAGAGGACGAAACCGCGAAGCTCGGGGTTCGAGCCTCTCCCCCTCCACCGCCTGAACGCCTCCTTTTCCTGCGTGACCGCCGACTCCCACTCTGACACCGTCACGAACGGAAGATTCGAGGCGGCGTCCCTGTAGCTGCCCATCCCGCCCGTAAGTCTCCCCTCGTTACCGTCGAGCGCCCTCTTGTAGTCCCTTGTCTGGGGAGCCACGATGAAGTGCCTGCCGTCGCTGATGGCCTGGAAGCTGGATTCTTCACCCTCGAGCCTCTCCTCCACGACGACCCTCCCCTTCGAGTAGACGTTCTTGAAGAACGACGCCATCTCACGCTCGGTGCTGAACTCCTGCCCCCAGACGCCGACACCCGCGCCCCTCGCAGGAGCGTCGGGTTTGATGACAGGCTCCCTGAGCTCCGACGCGAAGCGCCTGAAAGCCGCAACAGCGGTCGCCTCGCTCCTGTATTTGGCCCGGTCGAAGACCGCGTACCGGGGGTTTGCGTCCCTGAAGAGCCTTTCAAAGAGCGCCCGCTGGTCCACCTTGCTCTTCTCTACGGCGTACCTGCCGGTGACGCACAGCATCGGCACGCCGCTCTCTCGTTCCACAGCGTCCCTCCCGCCGGCGACGATGAAGTCCTCGGTGTCGGTCAGGCCGAAGGATAGCTTGGTCCGGTGCTTGCGCGCGAACCGCGCCACATCGGAGACGTTCAGGTCGGCGATGACCTGGTGGACCTTCGCCCGTTCGAAGCTGAACGGATTGACCTGGCGTTCCACCACGTAGAACTCGGGCTTGTAGCCGCTCCTCGCGAACGCGTCGATGATCCCCGGCGCGCTCAGGCACTTCGATACGATCAGTATGCCTACTCTGTCCATAGCGGATGCGCGGCCATCGCCTCCATCGCTCCTAAAAAAGCGATTGTGGCGGCTACCTTCTCTTCGTGTCGACCGTAGAGAGGCCCTCCTCGAACTGCTCCTCCTCCGTGGACCCCTTCATGGCGAGCGTCGAGGCCGAGCCCGCGCTGATCACCGAGGCGACGTCGTCGAAATATGCTGTGCCGACGAAGGCCTGGTGCTTCACGGCGGAGTATCCCAGCTGTTCATCCTCGAACTCCTCCCGCTGTAACCGGACGTAGGCCGGCATCCCCTCGCTGACGTAGCCGCTGGCCAGCCTGTACATCGAGTGGTTGAGGGCGTGGAAACCCGCGAGGGTGATGAACTGGAACCGGTAGCCCATAGCGGCGAGCTCGTCGCGAAACAACCTGATCGATTCCTTGCTCAGGTTCTTCTCCCAGTTGAAGGACGGCGAGCAATTGTAGGCGAGCATCTTCCCTGGATAGACCCCGTGGATCTTCTCTGCGAACTCCCGCGCCTCTCCGACGTTGGGCGAGGCCGTCTCGAACCATAGCATGTCGGCGTACGGCGCGTAGGCGATCCCGCGGGCTATCGCGGACTCGAGCCCGTGTCTGACTTTGTAGAAGCCCTCCGGCGTCCGTTCTCCGGTGAGGAACGGAGCGTCTCGTGGGTCGACATCGCTGGTTATCATGTTAGCGGCCTCGGCGTCGGTACGCGCCATGACCAGCGTCGGCGTCCCCATCACATCGGCGGCGAAACGGGCCGCGACGAGCGTGCGGATGAACTGTGAGGTGGGGACGACCACCTTCCCTCCCATGTGCCCGCACTTCTTCTCAGAGGCGAGCTGGTCCTCGTAGTGGACGCAGGCCGCGCCGGCCTCGATCATGGACTTTGTGAGCTCGAAGACGTTCAGCGGTCCTCCGAATCCTGCCTCCCCATCAGCGACGATCGGGACGAACCAGTCGATGGCGGTCTTTCCCTGGGACCTGTCGACCTGGTCGGCGCGTTCCAGGGCGTGGTTGATGCGCCTGACGAGCGCCGGGACCGAGTCGTAGGGGTAGAGGCTCTGGTCTGGATATGTCTGCCCCGCGAGGTTGGCGTCCGCCGCGACCTGCCAGCCGCTGACGTAGACCGCTCTCAGACCCGACTGGACCGCCTGGACCGCCTGGTTCCCGGTGAGCGCCCCCAGAGCAGGGACGCAGTCGCTGGAGTGCAGAGCCGTCCAGAGCTTCTCGGCACCGACGCGGGCCAGCGTGTGCTCGACCCTCAACGAACCCCTCAGCCTGACGACGTCCTTCGCCGTGTAGGGCCGCTCGATCTCCTTCCATCTGCTCTGCTGCCACTCCCACTCCACCTCTGAGACCTCTTCGGATATCACTTCCGTCCCTCCATCTCGATGAGCAGTTTGTATGCCGGAATCGTCAGGAACTCCGGGAAGACCTCTGCCGCGACCATCGACTCGAAGAGCTCTCCGGCGCGCGATATCCGGATCTTCTCTTCCTCGCCGGAAGCACGGGCCGAGAGCCGGGAGACCTCCTCCGCTATCAGCGGCTTCAGCATCTGGACCGTCACCTTTCTGCCGTCGGACAGGGACGCGCCGTGCCTGGCCCACTGCCAGAGCTGCGCACGCGAAATCTCCGCGGTCGCGGCATCTTCCATGAGGTTGTTGATCGGGACGCACCCCTTTCCTCCCAGCCATGACTCCAGATATTGCAGACCGACGCTGATGTTGGCACGTACGCCCCCCTCCGTGATGCTGCCTTCTGGCACGCGCAGCAGGTCGTCTCGGGTCACCTTGACATCGTCCCTGGTTACGGAGAGCTGGTTCGGGCCCTTCATCCCCGCGTCGAAAATCTCCCTGGCGAGGGATACCAGGCCGGGATGCGCGACCCAGGTGCCGTCGTGACCGCGCTTCACCTCCCGCTCCTTGTCCGCCCTCACCTTCTCGAACGCGAGGGCATTGGCCTTCTCGTCGTTCCTCACGGGGATGAAGGCCGACATGCCGCCGATCGCGTAGGCGCCACGTCTGTGGCAGGTCTTGATCAGCAGGTCGACGTATGCGGCCAGGAAGGCCTTGTCCATCGTAACCTGCGCCCTGTCGGGGAGGACATACTGTGGATGGTTCCTGAGCTTCTTGATGTAGCTGAAGATGTAGTCCCACCGGCCGCAGTTGAGACCGACTACGTGGTTTCTCAGTGAATAGAGAATCTGGTCCATCTCGAAGGCCGCGGGCAGCGTCTCGATGAGCACCGTCACCTTGATGGATTCCTTCGGGAAGACCATGTACTCCTCGGCCCTCGTGAGCACGCGGTCCCAGAACCTCGCCTCGAGGCCGCTCTCCATCTTCGGGATGTAGAAGTACGGGTTGGTCCCCTTCTCACGGAGTTTCCTGCCGTTCTGGTGGATGTAGAGCGCGAGGTCGAAGAGGGAGGCGGACACCGGTTCGCCGTTTATGCGGACGTGTTCCTCGACGAGGTGCAAGCCGCGAGGCCTGACCACAAGAGTCGCAGTCTTGTCGTTGAGGACATACGCCTTGCCTTCATGCGACTCGAACCGTATCGTGCCGTCCACGGCGTCCCTGAGGTTCACCTGCGCTTGGAGCACCTGCTCCCATGTGGGCGACTGTGAATCCTCCAGGTCTGCCATGTACACGTTCGCTCCCGAGTTCAGCGCGTTGATCACCATCTTCCGGTCTCCTGCGGGTCCCGTTATCTCGACCTTCCTGTCCCTGAGGTCGAGAGGGACCCCCGTCACGCTATAGAGGACCCCCCAGAGAGTCCCGTTGTCGGGCACGAAGTCGGGGAGCCGGCCCGCGTCGAAGGCCTTCTGCCTCTCTTCCCGCTTGCCCAGCAGCATCTTCCTGATGTCAGCGAACTCGGCATGAAGCGTCTTGATGAATTTGAGGGCCTCAGGGGTCAGGACTTGTGCGAACTCGTCACTTACCGGGGCGAGGATCTCGACTCCGTCGACCGATTTTTGGGATTCCGTCTTATCGCCTGACGGCTCGAGCGCTCGGAGGTATAAAAGCTGTATGTAATTCCTCCTCACACAACGTATGGAATAGGTCAAATACATATAATACGTAAAATACGAAAGACTAAAGTAATCTCGGTAAGGTGCGCGGAAGACGATGGAGATACGGAAGTTACAGACCACCGCGGCCGGGACGTTCATAGTGACGATACCAAAGGATTGGGTGTCGAAGCTTGGTCTTGAGAAGGGAGGGCTGGTCTACATGGAGCTCGAAGACGGCGACATCGTCGTCAGTCCCGTCGGGTCGCGCACAGCGGTCCAGTCGAGGCCGCTCAAGATTGACGGTACGCTCGACCGCAAGATGCTGGAACTGAGCATCACGGCCTCGTACATCCAGGGCCATGACATCACCGAGGTCAACGCGGAGGGGACGATACTCCCCGAGCAGAAGCGATGGATAAGGGAGGCCGTCGACAACCTGGTCGGAGTCGAGATTTCTGAGGAGTACTCGGGGAGTGTCGTCTTACAGAACCTCGTGGACCCCCTGAAGTTCGACCTGGCGAAGTCAATGGAGAAGTTCTCGGCCACGTCTCTCGCGGTACTCGGCGACGCTACCAAGGCGTTGCTCTCTGGAGACAAGATGCTGGCCCAGGACGCCTATGAGAGAGGATATCAGTCCACGAGGCTCTACAGGCTACTGATGAGGCTAGCGCTTCAGGGGGTCCGGAACAGGAAGCTGAGAGATGAGATGAAGATCTACGATGTCGGGGACATCGTGGTCAAGACCATGGCGATAAAGGACCTGGGCAGGATAGCGTACTATGCCATGCGGGTCGCCCAGCACGTCCGGGAGACGGAGCGACGCCCGGACGCTGGCGTCCTCGACGGGATCGAGAAGATGGCGAAGACCACCTCCGAGATGCAGGAGAAGGCCTTCAAAGCATTCATGCAGAGGGACCTGCGCCTCGCGAGCACGGTGATAGACAGCATGGATGAGGTCCGTAAGCTGTACGAAGCGATCCTCCTAGGCACCCTGAAGAAAGAGAAGGCGAAGGAGTCGCTCCCCGTCTCGCTCATCGCGCGAGGCATCCGGGGAATAGCGGGATACACCGTCGCTCTTGCCGACGACGCCGTCCTCGCGGTCTTCGGATAGCTCATTCAATAGCCGCTCTTCATCAGCCCCGCGTAGTCGAAGACCATCACCCCGTCGCTGTTCGCGAGGGCGTACTGGAACTCCTGCTGATAATTCGACTGGCTGGTCGTGGCGAAGACCCCAACGCCGGCTATGACGCCAGGGTGGATGTACTGGGAGTACTGTTGGATCTGGGAAGTGTAGGTCTCAAGGACGAGCAGGTCTGGCGAGAGCGGCAGGGTCAGGTCGGTGGTCGTGATGGCGGTCAGGCCCGAGGCGTACCCCCGCTGGAGCGAGGCGAAGAGCGCAGACTGGTCTGAGACCGCGAGGGTCGACATGTCGAGGCTGATTCCGTCCTCGCCCAGGTCATAGATGGACGCAGGTATCTGCTGCGAGCTGTTCGTGAGGTAGAGGGAGAAGAAGATCTTCACATCCTGAGCGTGAGCGTGGACCACGAAGGAGTCCAGCTGGCTGGCGTCGAAGAGCAGGCTGCCCTCGCGGTAGACCTGGAAGAAGATCGTGTTGAACCCTTGCGAGGAGGCGAACGACAGCATCGAGCCGAAGTTGCTTTCATTGACGACCCCGTTGCCCTGGTTGATGTAGAGTATGACGTACTTGCCCCCAGAGCTGGAGGATCCCGTCGCCGCGGAGCTGGTCGTGTGGGAAGGAAGGTGATAGAAGAGGAGGGCTGAGCCGAGCGCGGCGACCACGAGAAGGCACGCTGCCGCGAGGATAGGCCACTTCCTGCTGGCGCGTCTCCTGCGGGTCCTCTTGCCGCTCATGCCGTGCTATGCGGAAAGGGGGGTGCTGTTAATGCTTCGCCGCCCTCTTCTTGGTCATGGTAAGCCGTTAACGCTACGTTGACGCGGGACGCGGGTAGAAATGCCATGAGGTTCGGGCGGTCGTTAGTCGTCCGAGGTCCGACAAGACACAGGGGCTCATAGAGATGAATCGGCGTCCTCTCCCTATCATCCGGCAAGCGACCAATACCGGGAAACGCCGAACGTTAGCGAACTGCCTTGAGCCGGAGCAGGAATGCTCCGGCGGCAAGCTCCATGACCGTTACCAGTCCAAACGACTCGAGGGCCGCGGCGTGGTCGTGCCATAGAACATACGCGACGGCGTAAGCGAGAGTCGGAAGAATGAGGACGAGTTCACCAGACCCGATTCCGGCAGCGAACCTTACGGCCGTCCCGCGCCCGGTGTCGGCCAGGGCCTTCAGGACCGAGACCTCGAAGACGCACGCCGCGAACACCGACCCGGCGGTCGCGATTGGGATGATGATGGCGCCACCCTCGAAAGTCAAGGCCTTGCCCATGAGGACGAGCGCGAGGGCGACCGGGACGGGAAGGTATGCGGCCGTCGACACTATGACCTTGGAGAGAGTCCTGACGGACTCGCTGAATGGGAGAGCGGTCTTCCGCTCCACCCCCAGGTCCTCGACGGTGACGAGCAGGAAGGCGACGAAGAGCGCGAAACCGCCTCCCACCTGCGCGCCGACCAAGATCGGGGCCATCCTCACCAGGGGAGTGGCCGTCAGCGGTACCACGACGGCGATGATCTCGAACAGCGGGAGGGCGAAGAGGAACCCCGTGGCGGGGTTGCGGGACGACACGCGGATGTCCTTGAGTATGTAGGCAGAGAGAGCGCCGCGGACGCGGAATGAGAGCTCAGTCTTGCCCCCCTCACCCGTGACGCCCCTCGTCGGCAGGACCACGCCGGCAATCGTCCTGAAGATCACGGCCGAGGCGCCCAGCGAGCCCAGCGCTGCGATTGCCATCCCTCCGACGGCCAGGACGAGCGAGAGAGCGGCGACGTTCTGACCGCTGAAGTGGGAGACGATCAGCCCTGCGGAGAACGGAAGGAGGAGCGAGAGCGCGAAGCCCTCAGGGGACGAGGGCTGGGTGAGCATCACCTGCAGGGGAGGAGCGACGAACGAGATCACGCTGAAGAGGAAGACGGCGCTCATCACACCCAGACCCCACAGGATGAAGTATAGGGGCCGGAAGAAGGCGCGGACGCCCGAGAGGCTTCCGCCCTCGAGTCTCCTCTGGAAGAGCGACGTCAGCCTGAGCGAAAGCCCGATGGCCAGCAGCGAGCTGGAGACCGAGGCCAGCGCGACGAGCAACGTGCCCGTGATGGACCCTGTGAAGTAGGCTATCGCTGCGAGCTGGCTCAGCAGGCTGACCATTAGGATGTAGTCCAGCGTCCTCCAGAGCGTCATGGCCGCCACCGTGGAGACGTCACGGGAGGCAACGGGGAGCTGGGCGAGCGGCCCGAAAGACCCGCTGCTCACAAAGGTGGGCAGAACCTGCACGCAGTAGAGCACGAGGTAGCCGAAGACGAGCAGGAGGCTGAGCGAGACCGCGATCGTAAGGTCGATGGACGCAGACGTGAGATGGATGGACGAGGAGTCGATCCTGAGCCGGTAGAGCGCGAAAGGGAAGAGCGCGCCGGCCATGGTGAAAAGGGCGAAGATCATCTTGTTAACGGTCGCCCCCGTGAGAGCCGTCTTTACCGACTTGCGAGAGCCCATATCGCGCGACGTGTAGCCCGACCTGAGGATCGGCCTGTAGACTAGCTCGGTGTAGGAGACCTTGCTGGCCCTCCACGCCTCACCAAGATCCACGCTGAGAGTCCTCCCTCAGCCTCCCGATGGCGTCGGCGACGAACTTCTCCTCGTCGGTAAGCTTCAGGAAGAGATCTTCCAGAGAGGAGTCCCGCCTCCCTGAAAGCGTCCTGAGCTCGTCCATGGTACCCTCCGCCACGACCCGCCCCGAGCTGACGATCCCTATCCTGGTGCACATCGTCTCGGCGACCTCCATGACGTGCGTGGAGAAGACGACGCCCCCTCCGTTCCCCGCGTGCAGGATGATCAGCTCCTTCAGTATCCTCCCGCTCTTGGCGTCCAGGCCGTTCAGGGGCTCGTCGAGTAGCAGCAGCGGCGGCGAGTGCATCATCGACGCTATCACGGCGATCTTCTGCTTCGTCCCGAGCGAGAGCGCCCCTATGGGGACGTCGAAGTGCGAGCCTAGGTCGAACACATCAGCGAGCGTCGAGGCGCGCTTGACCACGCTCTCATCCAGCCTCCGGGTGGACGCGACGAACTCGAAGTACTCGCGCGGGGTCAGAGACTCGTAGAGGATCGCGCTCTCCGCGACGTAACCGGTGCGCTTCTTCACATCGATCGCCTCGGTGACCGGGTCGTATCCGACGACCTTCACTGAGCCCGCCGTCGGCGAGTCCAACCCGCTGAGGATGCGCAGGGTGGTGGTCTTGCCCGCCCCGTTCGGGCCAAGCAGGCCGTATACCTCTCCCGGCATCACGCGAAGACTGAGACCCGCCAGGGCCCTGACAGACCCGTAGTCCTTCACGAGGTCCGAGGCGTCCACGAGCGGGACGGGAGTCGACATCGCTACCGGCTCGAAGAGAAACCGGGGAACAGTTCCGCTACGCTTCGCGGACGCCTGTCCTCGAAGACCACGTCCGAGTACCATTTGGAGCCGAACTCTATGAAGCTCATCAGCACGGGCAGCGTGTCCTCGCCCTTCTTGGTGAGCGCCCACCTGACCAAGTGAGGGTATTGCCGCAGCTCAATCTGTTCGAGGAAGCCGTTCCCCTCGAGCTCGCGGAGTCTGAGGGAGAGCACGCGGGGCGTCAGGCCCGACGTTATCCGCAGAATCTGGTTGAACCGGTCGACCTTTAGGAAGCCGATGTCTCGCAATATAAGCATCGTCCACCTCTTGCCGAGCACCCCGAGGCTCATCTGGATGGGGCAGTTCTTGAAAGGCACCGTCGGTAGCATGGGCTCGTCTCCCAACTTCTTCCGCCCGGGATATGCGCCGTAGTTATTTAACGGCGATAGAAAATATGCAACACGCGGAGTCAAGCATACGCGGAGTACACTGAAGGATAGTCCTGGATCAGCTGGAGGTTCAGCGAGAGGACGTTTACGTACTGGAGCTCGACGTATCTCCCCTCAGGGTCCACGTTCTGGTTCACGATCTGCTGGAGCGCGCCTGTCGGTATCCCCGTCGCATTGCTGATTCCAGAAATCTGCGAATCGGCCATCTGGAGGGTGATGTCAGGGTCGAGTCCTGATGCCGACTGAGATTCGATTCTGGTGTGGAAGAATATCGGGAGCGTGAAGTTCTGGGCTATGTTGCTCGAGCCTACGACCTGGCCGTTGATGCGTACGAGGTCCCCGTTGGCCTGGGTGGGGAAGAAGACCTGTGCGATGCCAGTGATGAAGAGCGGGAAGAACAGACCGCCGATAAGGAGCGATACGATAGCAATCCCGATGACCGGCTTGAAGTCGGCCTTTTCTTTGCCGCCGTCATTTGATTTCTTGGTTTCCAATTTTTTCACCTATAGTATCGATATCAGTATGTCGATCAGCTTTATCCCAACGAAGGGCACGATCACCCCTCCGACGCCGTAGATCAGGATGTTCCGGAGGAACAGGGTCATCGTGCTGGATGGTTTGAAGGTAACTCCCCTCATCGCAAGAGGTATCAGGAGCGGGATTATGACTGCGTTGAAGATCAGTGCGGAGAGGACGGCACTGTGCAGGCCGAGGTGAAGGATGTTCAGCGCCTCGAGCTGCGGCAGGGTGGCCGCGAAGAGCACAGGCACGATTGCAAAGTACTTGGCGATGTCGTTCGCGATGCTGAATGCCGTCACGGCCCCTCTGGTCATCAGGAGCTGCTTCCCGAGCACCACCACGTCGATTATCTTCGCCGGGTTCGATTCCAGGTCGACCATGTTGGCCGCCTCCTTCGCCGCCTCTGTGCCCGAGTTCATGGCGAGGCCGACGTCAGCGACCGCCAGGGCCGGGGCGTCGTTGGTGCCGTCGCCGATCATGGCGACGATCCTCGACTGAGCCTGCTCCTTCTTGACTATCTCGAACTTGTCCTCCGGCTTGGCCCTCGGCACAAACTCGTCTATGCCGACCTCGGCCGCGATGCTCTTGGCGGTTAGCGGCTGGTCTCCGGTGATCATCACGGGCCGTATTCCCATCAGCTTGACCGCCTGGATCTTCTCCTTGATGCCGGCCTTCAGGACGTCCTTCAGCCTTATGATCCCAAGAGCCTCTCCGTTCCGTTCTATGGCGATTGGCGTCTCGCCAGCTGCGGATACGCCATCAACAATGACATCGAAATTCGGCGGCGGTGTTGGGACCTTGGCCTTGACCGAGTCTGGCGACCCCTTGATGATCTCGATATCGGTATCGGGAACGGCTTCTCCGGCCGATGAACTATAGTTATAGTTTGAGTACTTCCTCCTGAACCTACCCCCCGCAGAGCCGCCCTTCGGCAGCCCGAAGGACGCGCCCCTCGTCATCTTGACCCCGCTCGTCCGGGTGCTTGCGGAGAACTCATACGTCTCTGAGAGAGCGAGTGCGTTGAGGTCCCCGGGCACGAAACCCTTATCGTAGGCCAGCCTTATGATGCTCCGACCTTCTGGGGTGTCGTCGGCCCAGGACGAAAAGAAGGCAGCCTCTCCGACCTCCCTCTCAGTGTGCCCGTCGAAGGGGATGAACTGGATTGCCTCTCTGTTGCCAACGGTGATTGTCCCCGTCTTGTCCAGCAGGATGACGTCGGCGTCGCCCGCGGTCTCTATCGCCTTACCGGACTTTGCAACGATCTTCCTCTGGTAGAGCCTCGAGATTCCCGAGAGGCCTATGGCCGGGAGGAGGGCCCCGATAGTCGTGGGAAGGAGGCAGACGTAGAGCGCTATGAGGACCGAGAGGTCGGCCCCGAGGCCCAGCGCGACCGAGAGCCCGAGCAACGAAACGATGATGATGCTGAATATGACGGTAAGACCAATCAAAACCATGGTGACGGCCTGCTCGTTCGGAGTCTTCGGCCTCTTGGACGACTCAACGAGCTTAATCATCTGGTTGAGATAGCTCTCGCCAGGGTTGGCTGCGACCCTCGCGGTCAGCGTGTCACTGACCACTACGGACCCACCAATCAGCGCGTCGCCGGGCGCCTTCCTGACGGGGGCGGACTCTCCGGTGAGGAGCGACTCATCTACCATGGCGATACCTTCGAGCACCTCGGCGTCGATGGGAACCAAGTCGTTCTTCTCGAGAAGTATCAGGTCCCCCTTTACGAGGGCCGAGGAGGGCGTCGGGATTGTCTCCCTGGACCATCCCTGGGTCACAACCTTCTTGCTGACTACCTCGGTCTCGAGTCTCCGAAGGCTACTTGCGGTGTTCTTCGCCTGCTGTTCCGCGAGCGCGTCGGAGAGCGTGCTGAACCAGACGGTTATCAGGAGGATGGCGGCGACCTCGACGTAGAATAGCCTCTCACCCACGCTCGCCACGTCGACGAAGCCCTGGGGGTAGATCGCCATCGCCAAGACGATGTAGAAGGTAATCTCGACGATGAGCATCACGGGGTTCGCAACCAGCGAGACCGGACTCAGGCGGACCAGCGAGTCTACCAGTACCTTGCCCGAGAACAGGCCCATCCTGCTTCGGGTCTGCTGCTGCGCTGGTCTTGGGTCCTTCGCGGGTGTTTGTTTATCCAACTATCTCATGCTCCCTGGAAGTAAGAAAGGATCGGCCCCAGCACCAGGAACGGGAAGAAGGTCAAAACTACGAGGATGAGGATGCTCGCCACGAGGACGAGAGAGAAGATCAGGCTGTCCGTCTTGAGGCCGACTTCCTCACCCCTCTTCCTCCCCATCATCGAACCTGCGAGCGCGACGAGTATCCCTATGGGCGCGTACCGTCCCACGAACATCACGATGGCCGTCGAGACGTTGAAGAAGACCGTGTTCCCGGACGCCCCAAGGAAGTCAGAGCCGTTGTTTGCGGCGGCCGAGGTGAACTCATAGAATACCTCGGTGAACCCGGCTGCGTTCGTTCCGGCACCTACAGCCGCAGCGGCCCCCGACGCGTAGGCCAGCAGTGTGGGTACCAGGATTATGAGCGGGTGGATGAGGAAGGCGACCATCACCAGCTTGACGTCTCTGCTGGTTATCTTGATCCCGAGGTACTCGGGCGTCCTGCCCGACATCAGCCCGACGATGAAGACGGTGATGATGATGTACATCACCATGTACATCAGGCCCACCCCCTTTCCTCCGGGGGTGGACTGGATGAGCATTCCCATGAAGGCAGCGAGGATCACCAGCGAGTGCTCTCCGCCCAGGGAAGAGTTGACCGAGCCTGTGGTGACGGCGGTGGTCACCACGGTCCAGAAGGCCGAGAAGAACCCGCCGAACCTTGTCTCGATGCCGGGACCGAGTACGGTGTTGGGTATGAACGCGATCACTAGGTCGATGGCGAAGAGGAGGTAGGCCCCAATCAGCAACGGTCTGGTCTCCCGCTTCTTCCCCAGTATCCCTCCGTAGACGAAGCACAGCGTCGTGGGCAGGAGGAGCATCAGGAATATCTCGAAGATGTCGGTCGCGGGGTTGGGGTTCTGGAACGGGTTGGCGGAGTTGGCGCCGTAGTATCCTCCCCCGTTGGTGCCCAGCTGCATGATCGATACGAGCGAGGCGACTGGGCCTATCCGGAGGACCTCCTGGGCTCCGTTCACGAGGCCCTCGACAGTCGTCGCGGTGACGTAGCCGCCGATGGTCTGGGGGATGCCCAGCCAGACCAGGACGATGGACGCAACCAGGCAGAGCGGGATGAGGATCCGGGTGAGCGACCTCACAAAGTCGACGTAGAAGTTGCCCATGTCCTTCGAGCCGACGGTGAGGCCGCGGGTGAAGGCCACCGCGACGCAGATACCGGTCGCCGCAGACGTGAACTGCAGGAACTGGATGGCCGACATCTGGCTGAAGTAGGACAGTGCGTATTCGCCGTTGTAGTGCTGGAGGTTGGTGTTGGTGGCGATTGATATGGCGGTGTTGAACGCCAGGCTCCAGGAAAGTCCGGCGAAGTGCTGGGAGTTCAGCGGCAGTATGTTCTGGTACGTCAGAATCGTGAAGGCGATGACCATCTGGACGATGTTGACGAACAGAGCTGCGAAGAAGTACTCCTTCCAGCCCATCGAGTGGTCTGTGTTGACTCCCGTCAGGCGGTAGATGCCGTTCTCGATGGGATTGAAGAGCCTGTCCAGCCGGCCCGGTGCCCTAGAATAGACCCGTACGATATACGGCGCTAGGCGCCAGCCGGCCAGTATGGCCGAGCCGAGTATGACTATGACGTAGAGTAGCTGAATAGCGTCTATCAATTATCCCAAGGTTCTTTTCGTCTATGGTCTCCATCACCAAATCTGTTGACTGAGTATGGCGTTTACTGACGCGGGGCAACTTTCTTCTGATGGTCGTCATCGCATCTCGGGCCCTTGTGCGACATGAGCACCATGGAACTGACGGTGCTCTTGACGCCCTTGATCTTCATTATCTTGTTCTTCAGGACATCTCTGAACTCCTCGATGTCCGTGGCGGACATAAGGCTGACTATGTCGAACTCGCCGGTAACCTCATAGAGCTCCTCCAGGTTGTCCAGCTTCTTGAGAGCCGCCACCACATCGTCCATCGCCGCAGATTCCACGAAGATGTCCACGAAAGCTAATAGTCGAGCCAAATCATTTCATCGGTGAATTCGACCATCGTCGAATGTCCATTTATAAGAGTTGCTACGTAAATTGAGGTCATTGGGGCGGGAATGAACCCCGAACTTTCAGCCTAAGGCTTTCGAGGGTCAGTTTGGAGATTCAGGCATATCTTGACCGCTTAGCAAGGCTGGATAGCCGGTTTGAGACTAATTCTCTTTGAGGGCCGCTACGAGGCATATGGCAGTCATCAGATAGTTCAGGGTGTAGAGGCTGATGCAGACGGGGCAGAGAGCGCCTATCTTGACGAGTTCGAGGTACCACAGATACAGGGTGAAGACATTGCCCACCATCAGGAGGGGGACCATGACCTCTATCCGGAGGGAGCCGCCCTTCCTTACGAACCAGTATCCCAGTATGAGCATGAGCGGGAACCAGACGACCCCGTAGACCCAGAGCGAGATGCCGAAGGACCCAGGAGGGAACTTTGTGTAGCCACTGGCGAAGACTTTGCTGCACGAGAATAGGTTGTTGATATCGCAGGCATTGCCTAGAGAAGTGGAATAGGCCGTAATCTCGCCGTAAGCGTGGTAGACAGCGTCAGGGATGCCTATTGCCGCGAGACCCAGGAACGCCTTGCTCAGCTTGTCCATCGGCTTTCTTCCCGGACCTGAGGCAGCATTGCCAGGCTCTGCTGACCTCCGGAGCTCGCGGGAGTTGCGTAGGCCAGGGTCACCGTAGCGAAAGACTGGATGCAGAGCGATGCCGGTTGTTCACCGTCCACCTTGCATATAGCGGTGATCAGCGTGTTGGCGGCTCCGTCGATCCCCTGGGCGATTGGGCTGCCCGCCGTGTTGAGCTGTGAGGAGACCTGAGTCCAGTTGTCACCAGCGATCTGAGGCAGACTGAACTGGGCGCCGCAGTTGACGACGTAGGCGTTCGCGATGTCGATGAACGGAATTCCATCGGCCGTCCCGGTGGTGGCGCAGGTATCGTATTGGGTGACGAGAGCCTGCTCAGTTGTATTGAGGGGCTGTCTTACGTTCTCTGACCGGTCGAACTCCTCGATGGCGAGGAAGGTGATGTACTTGCTCGTGAAGTTGAAGGGAGACGTAGCGTTCCCGGCGAACGTGAAAGTCGGCGTGTTCGCGTTCGTGTCGGTGGAGGATGATTGCATGTATTCGATACCCGTAAAACTCCCGAAGTGGGAAAGCGCGACTATCATGCTCCACCTTTCGACGGCGCAGAAGGGACAGAATTCGCCTCCTACGTAGACAACTTCCGGCTTCCCGCCCGAGGTGAGCGCAGAGCCGGTAATCGCCGCTGGTGGCGTGACAGAGGCGGGAAGGCCGACTGCCGCGAGTGTGGAGTTGCTGACCCCCGTGACCTGCTGTAGGATGGCGGCCGAGACTGGCTTACCGATAAAAGATGAGTTCGGGTCACTCTGCGAGGCCTCCACGATTAGGGCGAGGACTACTACGACGGCTATGATCGCCACGACGATCGATATTGTGACTATGCGACGGTTCCTCTTCTTCGCATTTACCGCTGCTCTTCTTCCCATGGTTGATCAAAACCGCCTTTCACTGAGGTAATTAAGCTGATAGAACATACTATGCATTCAGATGTCCCACAGGTCGATGAAACGGTCCGTCGCGCTGGTGAGCAGGTTGTTCCGGAAGGCAGCCATCAGACTGGCGACCTCCTCCCTGTCCTGCACCTCGTACGAGACCGACCCGTCCAAGGCAACGTTCCTCCGGACCACGTCGGCCTTCCGCAGCGCGTCGATGTGTTCGCTCACGGTGGACTTGGCTAGGCTCGTCAGGCCTGAGAGGTCCCCGTTGCTCAGCGCTCCGGCGTCCAGGAGGGTCGCGAGGATCTTCCTCGCCGTCTTGTCCAGAAGGAGCGCTTGGACCTTCCGCGCCCTCTCGTCGAAGCCGACAGGGTAGAGCCTCTTGAGGCCCCCTTCGGTCGAGCAGACTATCTCTCCGTCTCTCTCGAGGTTACGGACGTGATACCGGGTGGTGTTGAAGGAGGTGTTCGTGACACGCTGCAGTTTCCTAAGGTGGATGCCGGGAAAGAGGGATACGACCTTCTTGGTCCTGAGCCTGTTGAAGTTCAGGCTGCTCATGACTTGATCCCCTTCAAGGGCATGACGAGGGCGGCTATGAAGCTTACCAGCATCATCAGTTCAAGGAAGTGGACGAGGTGCAGGCCGAGGTAGGGTATGACGATGAGCAGACCGTAGAAATAGAGCTCCTGGTAGAGAGTTATCAACTGATCAAGACAGAGAAAGATAAAGGCGAGCATCAGGAAGAAGTAGCGCCTGTCCCTCCGGCGGATGTACGCCCCCGTCGCGATGACCATGACGACAACGGACAGGGCAGCGAGGAGGAAGTGCAGGATGTCGTTCCCGCCACTGGTTGCCGGGGAGAACAGGTCAGAGGGTAGCAAACCCGACATGGATGACGATTCGGGGTCGTCCGATTTAAGATTGGCGCGATTTCGCCGTTTGAGCCACACCCCTTCGTTCGAGGAGGGAGAGGGCCCCTATGCCGGAGTCACAACCAATTGTCCGCTCTGCATGTAGATGTGGATGCTGCACGGGATCTCGCAGTAGACCTGGAAGGTGCCGGCCTTGCTGGCGACGAAGGAGAAGTGGAGCACCTGCTGTGGGACCAGGGTGTTGGCTTCACCCTGTTCGTAATACTCTATCTCAAAGCTATGCGCCTGCACGTCCGTGTTGCAGACCGTGATGTTCACCGTCTGACCCTGCGTAACGGTCATCTTGGGCCACGTAACGCCCGGCGTGATGCCGGCCCCGTGCAGCTCGCTTTCGTTATATCCAAGGTGGCTGGCCACGATCAGGAAGCCGCCGGCGGGTTCGGTGCACCCGGGCGGGAGGACGGTGGTCGAGGACGAACAGGATGACGAAGAGGAACTTGATGAAGAGATAGAGGAGGAATCCGAGGAGCACGAGATAGAGGCGCTCGTGCCCATGCTCACCACGTACAGGGAAGTCACGATACCTGCGCCAATGATTGCCACAGTCACGAGGACGAGTACTATGCGCCGGTTAGAGTTCAATCTTCAGCAACCCTGACTCATGAGTGGAGGAGCGCGGCGACATAAAGGCATGTGAAGCCCGCGAGGATGAGTAGGCCCATCTTGATTGACTCGGACTTGGACGAGACCGAATTCTCGTAGAGCGGCCTCGCCAGCCTGGCGAGAGCGTACACTGATGTTCCGAGTCCCAGGGCGAAGACGTAGGTGAAGTCGGCGTTTGGATAGATCTGGACGATGAAGTACGCAGAGGCCGACCCGATTATCCCAGGCAGCGTGAAGGCGGCCACCATGATCGATATGTCCCTGAGGAGCGCGGAGCTGGTCTTCGCTCGGTCCTTCGCGTATATCCAGTAGGCGGCTCCGACCATCATCGGCTCGAGGGTCTTGTGGAGCACGAAGGCGAGACCGGCAGTGACACCGCCGAAGGCGTCTATGAGGTTCGTGCTCGGAGTGGTGGCCGCGGTCGCCCCGATCGCAGCTCCCTCGCCGAAGCCATGGATGCCGACGGCGACGGCCACGAGCAGCGGAATCGCAAAACCGAACTTAGCGCCAGCCGGGCCGGCCGTGAACAGGTCCTTGTCGAGCGTGAAGACGAGTATGAGGCCGACGCCGAATAGCAACCACAGGAGCGCATGGAAGCCTCCTCCTGTGAAACCCTCGTCCACGCCGAGAAACGAGGCGTCCCCGATGGTGTCGGTGAAGAACCAGAGGTAGATGCCGATGGCGAAAGCCGCGAGATACCTGGCCTGGAGGTATCTGGCAGCCAAAGAAATCAGCGAGATTCCGACGAAGGCAGGCACGATGAAGGAAGCCAGAGTACCGCCGAAGGTCTCCGCGAACCCAATCATGTGCTCTTGGTAAGTGCAGAAATGACGTTAAGGTTTGTGGCTCAAAGAACGACTCCGGAACCCGGTTACTAGCTATGGCGCGCGATTATATATCAGGATTAATATTAAACGGTTGTATGCCAATAGTAAGCCTCTCCTTCCCTGAGACGATGCTGAAGGAGATGGACGCGATGCAGGGTTCGCTGGGATTCACGGGAAGGTCCGAGCTGGTCAGGGCCGGGATCAGGCTCCTCATCCAGGACACAAAGGAGAAGGAGACACTCTCCGGAAGTGTGAGCGCGGTCGTCGTCGTCACTCACACGGAAGAGAACGAAGAGAAGGTTACGCAGATCAAGCACAGGTTCGACGACATAGTCAGGACGCACATACACAACAAGATAACGCGCAACAACTGCGTGGAGCTATTCCTGCTCGAGGGCGACGCAAAGGCGGTCGCGAAGATGGCTGAAGAGTTCCAGAAAGAAGACAGGATAAAGAGCGTCAAGCTCGTCATGATATAGCGACTAAGGCACCACAAACGAGAATGGATGTCGGGTTAAATACGGAGACTGACGGCCGGTTCGCAGAGGCCGAGATCAAGCGTGCCGGATTACGAAGACAATGACGAAGATGAGGAAGACGAGCAGGATGACGAAGAGGAGCTCGAGGACGAGACAGAGGATGAGTCGGAAGAAGTCGTGGACAGGGAGAGCAGCCTGTTCGAGCGCGAGAAGAAGAGTACGAAACCATCTGGCTCAGATAGCAGCACTTAGACTCGCACCACCCGGAGGGATTGAGGTGGGCCGGGGAGAACCAACCACTTTTCTGTTCAATTCCACTTCCAAGTCTGAAGACTTGTGCCCGGTGAGATTCAATAACTTTAGTATCCAAAATCCTACGATTCCGGGTGCATTATGCCTCAATTCTAGCTTAAATATTGAGCGGCGCAACCAGAAACTAGCGGAAACAGTGCGAGGGAGTGGTAACGCCTGCTAGCTAGGCGCATCCGATAAGGTGACTCCGGTAGCATCAGTGCTGCTGGATGCGGTTGTTGTCTACCGCATATTCGGGCTGAGCCTCGACGCGCTCTTCGCATTCGTGAGGGTCCTGGCCACATGCGCGGTCATCTACCTTATCGTCCGTGTCCCGTTCAAGAGGAAGTACCACTGGGCCTTCCTGGCGCTGAACGTGAGCTACCTCTGGGGCACGTTCTGGGCGGGTGTTGCTCAATTGACCACTTATTCAGCATCGAAAGCGGAGTTCTATTACAACATCCAAAGTATAACAAGTGGTCAATCAAACGATCTCGCAGCTCTTCTGATTTTCCAGTTTGTCGTGCTATTCATTGGCCCGAGAATAAGCACGTGGCAAAAGTGCGCCCTCATCGGAGGGTATGTCTACGTGGCGGCCACCACATGGGCTCCATTGGCGCTCGGCGACTCTAGCTTCATCCATACGACGCCTCACCTCAGCTCGTTCGGATGGATCTCTGGTCCTGGGACGAGCACGCCCTATCTGGTCCCGTCTGGTATACCTATCTTCGTTACGCCCATGGCGGTTCTAATCTACTACCTTTTGATCCGGTACTATCACTCCACGAAGCTCCCTCTTGTCAAGGCTCAGGCCAAATACCTCATGGTCGGTTTCTCCTTCTTCTTCCTGGGCGTCTACCAGCATGCCATTCAGCAGGGTACGGGCACAGCCGGCCAGAACCTCCCCACCCTCAATAACCTCTTGTCCGTCCCAGGCGAATTCATCGCAGTGTTCGGGTTGAGGAAGAAAGGGTTCTACTCTGTCACTCCTGTTGCTGAAACAGCGCCTCTAGAGAAACCACTTGTGTATCCGCTAGAGGAGGCTCGTTCGTACCTGGCCCACGATCCGAGGCCAGCGTTCGAGAGCTTCTCTGAGCTCGTGCGGAATGGGCACGAAGGCCTCATAATAACAAGGAACTTCCCCCAGAATGTACGCAAGGACTATGGCCTCAAGACAACACCAATTCGGTGGCTAGCAGAGGAAAAGGGAATCGATGCGATACCGCCTGGGGACCTGCTGGGTCTCTCGCTAACCATAAAGGACTTCCTTGAGAAGGCGAAGAAACCCGTCGTGATCCTTCACGGAGTCGAGTACCTGACCACCATCAACGGGTTCACACCCATCCTCCGGTTGATTCAAGGGCTCAGCGATGAGAACGCTACCAAGAACGGGATCCTGATCCTGCCCGTCACGCCAAAGAGCTTGGACGAGAGGGAAGAGGCGCTCCTCGCGACGGAGACAACACCGATGCCGATGCCTGTCGCATCATAGGGTTAGACGGAACCAGCGGATCCTTCCAGCCCTGCATCTTCTATCATGTGTACTCGAATTAGCTCAATATCGACTCAGAATAATTAAAAGAGCAACATTAGGGTTAATTATTAGTGGGCCGGGGGAGAGTTGAACTCCCGACTTCCAGTGTGTGAGACTGGCGTCATAACCAGGCTAGACCACCGGCCCTATGCCAAGCCGCATCATGGACCGGATTTAATGCTATTTGCCGCAGGTTAGAGTTCGATCAGGCCCTTCCGCAATACCCGCGCGACCAGCCGCTCCAACCGTGCGAGCACCGGACCGAAATACCGCTCGAGCACGAAGTACCCCACCAGAGCGATGCCAGCACCTACAAGTATCCCGCCGAGCACATCCAACGGATAGTGCGCTCCAAGGTAGATTCTTGAGTAGCAGACGAGGGCAGCTTCCACGGTCAGGAGGCCTGCGACCCATTTCCGCCTGAAGGAGACGAGGGCGAATGTCGCGCCCAGAGAGACGATGAGGGCGTGCCCGGATGGAAAGGACGAGTCAGGGTCCTGGGCGATCCTAAGCACTATGCCGCTCAGCGTCTCGAACGGCCGGTCCCTGAAAAGCACCGCCTTTAGTCCGTCACCCACGAGAATGCCCACGACGAAGAGGATTGCGAGCTCCAGAGCCAGCAGCCTCGTGCGAGGGCGACCCACGAGCAGCATCACGGCGACGACACCTATCCAGAAGTACTCTCGCCCGTAGTCTGTTGCGAAGACCATAAGCTGGTTGAAGGCGCCTCCAAAATACGCTCCGTTCACCGCTAGCGCCAGAGCAGCATCCCAACTCTGGGTCGTCCCGGAGAAGACGAGGGCGGTCACAACGAGAAAGATAATGATGCAGAGCAACCCCGCGATGAGAACCGCGCGGCCCGGGGCTTTGCTGGGGGCTGGTACGTTACTCAAGAGCCACCTCGGATGGAAGCCCAGAGAAGAACATATTCTCGGCTGCTTGCAGCAACGAGACGCTCAGGCGCCCTACTTCTTGAGGCCGACCGAACGGTTCTTCAACCGCAGATCGGACGCGTGACACTTCCTGCACCTCGTGGCGGACAATGCGTTCCTGGAGCCGCACTTGAGGCAGACCTTGAGGAAGAGGCGCTTCTTCTGCGCAATCTGTTTCTTTGTAACGTCAGCAATTGGCATGAGTTATCCGGACTTTTCCTGCCCTTCCGCATCTCCCTTAAGGACTTTTCGCGAAAATAGACGAGGATTCTGGTAACTTGGTTGGAGACGCATCTATTTCGACAATCCTTGTTAACTCGTGGGAGATGCGAGAATTCCCGTCCCCATCTCCAGAGAAGTTACCAGAACCTGCATGAGGTTCACCGAACATATTTATCCTGAGAAAACGCCGGGCCTATGATGTCGCGCAGGTCCAGACGGGGTAAGAGGAAACAGTCTCCGCTCAGGAGCCACTGGTTAAGCATCGCCATCATCTCGGCCATAATAGTTATAGCGGTTGGCGGCGGCTACGCCTACGTGACTAGGGGATCAACGACAACGCAGACGTCCAGCAGCAGCTCGAGTACCTCATCTAGCGCGGGGACCGGCAACTACGCAGTCTTGGATACCAGTCAGGGGACGATCGTCATACAGCTGTTCCCGCAGGACGCGCCCAAGACGGTCGCGAACTTCGAGAGCCTCGCCAACTCGGGCTTTTACAACAACCTTGTCTGGCACAGGATAGTCGCGGGTTTCGTCATACAGACAGGAGACCCGAACACAAAGGGCGCGATCAACAGCACGAGGTCGACCTGGGGAACCGGCGGCTCCAGCACGACGATACCATTTGAGAACTCGACCCTGGCTAACGACCAAGGTTACGTGGCGATGGCCCGCGGATCCAGCATCAACAGCGCCTCGTCTCAATTTTACATCAACCTGGTCAACAATCCGAGTCTGACCGGTCAGTACGCCGTCTTCGGGAAGGTGGTCAGCGGGATGAGCGTCGTGAACGCGATCGCCGCGCTTCCCGTCTACACCAACTCGGCTACCTACACGTACGACCAGCCTATCAACGCGCAGGGCGCCCTCCTCATCAGCGTGACAATCCAGAGCACCGCGTGAGGACTCACGGTCGGAACTTGCACCACAAAGCTTAACGTCAATATCGCATTTCCGAGCATCTATGAGCGGAAACCCGGGCGCAAGGCGCCGCGTCAAGTATCTGGCAGTGCTGGCAATCGCGCTCTTCGTTAGCGCGGGAATCGCCGGGTACTATTCGTTCGGCATGGATGCGCCCGGGACCGGCGCAGCATCCTCGACCATCAGCTCGACCACGAGCAGCAGTAGCAGCACCTGCGCAACCGCCCCGCTCGCAAAGAATCAGCAGCTCAGTCCCACGACGTTCAACGCGATTACCGAATACTCAGTCTCGGCTAACAGGACGCCGACCGGCATTGCCGTCGCGCCGGACGGGTCAGTGTGGTTCGGAGAGTGGGGCCTGCCCGGCGTCGGCCACCTATTCCCAAACGGGACGCTCACCGAGTACAAATGGCCCTACAGTTACAACTCGGTCCTAAGCGAGTGCGGTCAGGATACGCAGATCTGGGGCGTAGCCCTGTGGAACGGCTCCGTCTGGGGTGCCGACAACTTGTATTCCAGACTGGTATCGGTCAATCCGAGCACAGCCCAGGCCCAGGAGGTCAACCTCACCAGCGGTACGGACCCCTACACCTTGACCGTCGGGGACGGCGATCTCTGGTTCACGGTGGACGCGTCGCCAGGCTTGATAGGCAAGCTCACCCCCAACAGCACCTCGGTGCAGTATTACGACCTGCCGAACACCAAGAACGCGGAGTCGATATACATCATGTTCCAGAACAGCACGCTGGCCTATGTCCTGTCGATCGACGAGAGCAACCTGACCCCGGTGCTGTACTCGTTCAACCCGACATCCGCGAGCCCTACGTTCGCGGTGGCGGGAGGCAACCAGACGATCTACGAGCCGAGTGGCCTCGCGCTGGCGGACGGAGGGATCTGGGCGACCGAGCACGCCGCCTCGGCGATGGCGTTCCTGAACTTCACGACCGACCGCTGGACGATATATCCGACCTCGACCGTACCATACGTCCCCGTCATCCTGACGTATTTCGACGGCTCCAACGGGACAGCGGTCTGGTTCAACGAGCACTACTCCAACAGGATGGGCGTCATCACAGGCGATGGAAGGTATCTAACAGAGTACAGCATCACCGACCCTCCGATCTTCAACATAACGACGATTCTCGAGAACTATAACCTGGTAACGATGGGGTTGGCTACCGACGGCGCATGGTTCGCGGCGGCCACGGCCGACATAGTCGGGTTCGTGAGCGGCTCGTACCAGCCCCCATTCTCCATCTCGGCGAACGCTACTTCCGTCGATCTTGCCCCGGGCGGCTCGACCAATATCGGTATCCAATATACGGGCAATGTCGTCGGGAGCAACCTCTCGCTCCAGTTCGAGGACAACGAGTTCAACAATGGGACCGCGAAGCTCATGTCATTCGTGCCGGGGACCGTCACGACCTCCCCCACCGGCGTGAGCACGTTCACTCTTACCGTCTCGGCCTCAAGCAGCCTGCAACCGGGCGAATATGTCGCTGCCGCGACGGTCACGAATGACAGTATCTACAGAACCGTCTACTTCGATGTCGTTGTGACGTAATGAAGGTTAGATTCGGTTAAATCCAGACCTAGCGCGTGACCGCAAGCCGGGGGCTGTCCCGCTTGCGCGGCATGATGCCAGAAGGGACGGGGCGAACGAAAGAACGACCAGAAATGACTTGTCATGCTTTCCCAATGTGATATGATTACTGCGGCCTTAAGCACTCCTTACGCGGCAACTCCCGTTATGAAGAGGCGCGAACCGAAATCCTTCATTATCAAGACGTCGGAGGATGAAGAGAAGATCTCGAAGAGGATGTTCGCGGAATATCGCGAAGAGAACGCAAAGGACCTCGAGCGAGAAGGAAGGAATTGGTGATTGCCGGCAGACCGCCTAAGATTTTTTTCCGTATGCTGGACATCGACAGAGGTCGGAAACTCACTCATACATATAGCGCGTATAATAACGCTATGTAATAGCCAACGAACATATGTAAAAATCAACAAATATATAGATGGTTCGAACCCACGAGGCATAGGAAGTCGTGGTTATTGTTGGCAGCAAAGCAAGAAAAAGAAAGAAGGAAGGTACAGATCTCCGGCAAGTCATCCTGCATGATCGCTCTGCCCAAGAAGTGGGTGAAGGAGATGGGCCTGCGGCAAGGCTCCGAGATCGCGATCACCAGGCCGAGCCTATCCTCTCTCCTAATCACGGCGGAGACGGTGGCCCCGACGAGCGAGAAGCATGAAGCGATCATTGAGGTCACCGACAAGCACAGCCCCGATTCTCTCTTCAGGGAGATAGTCTCACTCTACATATTGGGCTACAGTCAGATTAGCCTGCGCGGCGGGAACGGTTTCCTCAACGCCATCAAGCGGGACGACATCAAGGACATGGTCAGGAAACACCTCATTGGGACGGAGGGTGTGGCGGACTCGAAAGACAAGATAACGATACACGTGCTGCTGGGATACTCCGAATTGAGCGTGGACAACGCACTCAAGAAGATGCTCACGATTACGACCTCCATGCACAGGGACTCGGTCCTCGCTATCGAGACCGACGATAAGGCCATCGCGGAGGGAGTAATCCAGCGGGAGGACGAGGTGGGGAGATTCGGTTTATACGTCATCAGGCAGCTCAACATGTCGATAAATCAGGGCATCTTCAAGGAGTCGATACTCGAGCCGAGGGACCTGCTGGGATACACGCTGGTGACCAGAAACCTCGAGAGGGTGGCTTCGCACGCAGCACGGATGGCAAAGATGGTAATCGATCTTGAGCAGCCGCTTCAGAGGGGAGTGGTGCAGAAGCTCATCTCGATGAGCGACCGCTCGTCCGCCCTGGTCGACGAGGCGCTACTCTCCCTCTTCAAGAGGGACCATATGGGAGCCGACGTCGTGGTGGAGAAGACGAACAAGTTCATAGAGATGGAGACCGAGCTCTTCGGCTCGCTGGGCGAGAATGACCTCAAGTCATACTACACGATACACGTCCTCGTCGACTCGCAGAGGCGCATCGCCGAGTACGCGAGGGACATCGCGGAGGTCGTTTTGGACCTGACCATCGAGAGAGTCGTGAAGAAGGAGGAGGCGACGTCCTATCCGAGGGCGTCCTGAAGGCCTCGGAGTCGAACCCCCCTGTCGGTCTGACAACGCGTCTTGTCTCAGTTCCGCATCTCTTGCGCCCATGATTCGATGCTAAAGTCGAGGATGCTCCTCAACTTCATGATGTCTTGATCGGTCAGGGCTAGTTTGAGCACCTCGTCGTTCGGATATTGCTTAGTTGGACTTTTCTGAAAGAACCTGAGGATCAGCTTCCCGTTCTCTTCCGCAACGTCATAGGGATGGCCGCCTAATGTCGCTCGGGGCATGTTCGGCTTGTCGAGCGATGGCGGTATTAATCATCGTCAGTGTTCTTCATGTGATTTATGCGCGTCGAATCGTCAGCCCGTCTTCGCCTCCCGATTTGGTCATAAGACGCGACAGGCTTAAGGGGCAGAACATAGTTAGGGAATCCCGGGCTTATCAAAGGGTGCCGGCAAGTCCATACGGAACGTAGCCTATTGGCCACGCAACCTTTCTGGCAAGCACGCTCGACGGTGAGGGCTAAGGGGCATGGGTGACACCCAGTCCCCGGAAAAGTGGGGAAAGACCCCTTTCACGGACGATAGCGACCCGGCGCGCTGACCGCTCCAGGTGATCCAGTGGAAGTTCTTGGACGTGGTCAGGAGCTACGCGGAGCAGCGCTACTTGGAGCTGATTGTCGACTTTGAGACTCCCACAGCGGATACGCATACATCCAGAAGAAGGAGGGGACTTCGATTCAGTCAATGTCGCCGTTGGTGCTAACGAGTTTCTCCAGCGCTTCGTTCGTACCTATCTTGATGCGGGCTTGGCGCGACCTGGAGAACAGCCTGCTGAGCCCGTGAAACGCGATGTCCCATTCGACCTCGAGGCGGTTTCCGCGCACAGAAATCCGCTGCGTCCCGGTGAACTGCCCTTTGGTGTAGTAGATGACCATGGTCCACCCGGACTGCTCAATCCTGGCGTCGCACTCGCCCGCGCCGAATTGGAATCTGACGATCGTCTCCGAGTCCTCCACTCGCAAGACTTCGAGCGATTTGATGTCCCGCCAGTACCGCGGCATCCACTTCAGATTGGAGGCTCGCTTCCATACCAGGTCAGCATCGTCCGTGAGCGCGATGTCATCCTTGAACCGCACGGCGTACCCCCTTTGTCGTCCGCTTTCTGCACGTCAGGGAGCCAAGTAGCATACTCTGCGACGAACCCAACCTCTCGCTCTTGCGCTTCGTCGACGGCTGTCTATATCGGTTGGATTACTTCTTTGGGTATTCTCGCCTATTCGCTTCAGTCCGGGCGATAGAAGAGAGAAGTGTATAGGAAGACGGTCGAAGGAGAAATCCACCATAAGCCTAATTATAATGCCGAAGGTCCTATGGCGGTTAGACATGCCCCAATCTAAGAGTGCTGACGCAGAGGATCAGTCTGCCCCCGGCAGGAAGGAGATAATCGAGGGCCTGAATGAGGATCTCGCCCGGGAGTACAAGGCCATAATTCAATACGTCGTCTTCAGCGCCGCGCTGAAGGGAGCCCAGTACAACGACATCGCGGATCAGCTGAAGTTGCATGCTTCACAAGAGCTCGCGCATGCTCTCGAAGTGGCAAGGCAGATCGACTATCTCGGAGGGGATCCGACGGTCAAGCCAAAGCCTGCGGAATTCTCTACCGCGTCCAAGAAGATGCTCGAGATCGACCTCAGAGGGGAACAGGAGACCATCAAGAACTACAGGGAACGGATCCGCCAGGCGGAGGTCGCTGGAGAGTATGCGTTATCGGAAGCGCTGCGCGATATCATAGCCGAAGAGCAGGACCACGAGATAGACCTGAAGGACGCTCTCGGGCTCAGATAGGTCAGCTTTCTTTCTGTCCCCGACGGACTACCCGAGGGTCTTCCGCACCAGTGTGGGTATCTCCGTCGGGGTCATTGCGACCTGGACGCCAGCAGCCCTGTAGGCCGAGATCTTCGACTCTGCCGTACCGTAGTTGCCATAGATGATGGCTCCCGCGTGCCCCATCCTCTTTTCCTTTGGCGCGGCCCTACCCGCTACGTAGGCGAAGACCGGCTTGCCGAACTTCGTATCGGTGATGTAGCTGGCGAGCCGCTCCTCCGAGTCGCCCCCTATCTCTCCGACTGCGACGACCGCGTCGACGTCGTCGCGTGTCCTTATCCAGTCGAAGTATTCTATCATCGTTGTCCCGTTTATCGGGTCTCCCCCTATGCCGAGGGCGACCGACTGCCCGAAGCCGTTCGTCGAGAGCTGGTTGGCTATCTCGTACATGAGCGTCCCGCTGCGCGAGAAGAGGGCGATCTTCCCCGGCCTGAACGAGGGCGCCGGCATTATCCCCATCTTGACCCTGCGAGCCGGGATGATGACGCCGGGAGTGTTCGGTCCGACCACCGTGACTCCGTGCGCGTTCGCTAGAGCGACCATCTTCAGCTCGTCTCTTATCGGGACGTGCTCCGTTATCGCCACCACGAGCTTCACTCCGGCCAGGATCGCCTCCTCTACGGCCGGGTAGAAGTATGGCGCCGGCACGAAGATTATGGAGCTCCGCGCTCCGGTCTTCTCCACGGCCCGCGAGACCTTGTCATACACCGGCACGCCCTCGACCGTCTCGCCGAGCTTGCCGGGAGTGACCCCCGCCGCGACGTTTGTCCCATATTGCAGCATCAGCTTGGTGTGCAAGGCACCATACTTGCCGGTGATTCCCTGGACGATTATCGGCTCGTCCTGTTCGGGGAGGATCAAGCTGCGCTCACCACTGCCTTCACGGCCTCCGGGGCGGTAGAATAGAGCTTCACAGGCGTGTCGGCGAGGAGCTTCTTCGCCTCTTCCTCCTCAGCCCCGCTTATCCTCGCGTACACGGGCTGCATCGGCCCCTCGTTCACGACGTTCTTCAAACCCGCGGCGACGTCCGTGGTCCGCGTTATCCCTCCGAATATGTTGACCAATATCCTCTCGGCGCTGGGCAGCCTCTTCACCAGCCTGAGCGCCGCCTCCACCCTCGACTGCTGAGAACCGCCCCCCAGGTCCAGGAAGCACGCAGGTCTTCCGCCGGCGTCGGCCACGAGGTCGAGCGTGGATAGCACCAGCCCTGCGCCGTTCCCGACCACTGCGATGTTGCCGTCGAGCCTCACGAACGCGAACCCTTCCCTCGCCGCCTCTCCCTCGAGCGGGTCCTCCGGCAGGAGCTGCGAGAACTCCGGGTGCCTGAAGAGGGCGTTGTCGTCCAGTATCACCTTGGAATCGAGCGCTAGGAGAGAGCCGTCGGAGCGTATAGCCAGAGGATTGATCTCGGCGAGCTCACACTCCTGTTCCCTTAGGAGCCGTTCTAGGTCGACGGCTATCCTAACGAAATCCTCCTTGCTCTTCCCCGAGAGTCCGATGCGTGAAGCGACAGACTCTGCCGCTGCCTGGGGTAACCCGGTGATCGGTATCGGCTCGACCGTCTGTCCCGTCGTCGATTCCACCTCGATGCCTCCCGACCTGGTGGCGATCAGCACGAAACTTCTGCGACTCCGGTCTAACGTTATCGATAGATACATCTCCCCTGAATGGGTCGACGCCTGCTCCACGAGCAGCTCGCTGGGTCGCTCTCCCCCGATTCTGAGGTTCAGGATCCTGGAGGCTTCCCTCATCGCCTCCTCCTCGGAATTGACCACGGCCACGCCCCCGGCCTTTCCTCTCCCGCCCGCGAGCACCTGAGCCTTGATCACGGCGGGCAGGCCGACTATCTTGAGGGCCGGCCCGGTCTCGGCCGGGTCACGGATGACCTGCGAGTTCGGGACAGGGATTCCGTATTTCCTGAAGAGCTCCTTTCCCTGATACTCTAAGAGCCGCACGCCGTCGACGCGCCGCGCTGGTCGCATAAAGATAGCGGACGTCGAGGACGGGTCCAGAAGCCGGTTGAGAAGGCCAGTGCATTACACATAAATAATGTGACGCCTCGCTTGTGAGAGGAATAAGATGAGCACGCAGCGAGAAAACTACAACACAATCTTCGTCGGCAAGAAACCCGTCATGGACTATGTCATCGCCTGCCTGACCCTGTTCCAGAACGGGACCGGAGACATCACCATCAAGGCTCGCGGACGTGCGATCTCAAAGGCGGTAGACGCGGCGCAGATGATCACAAAGCGCTTCGTGCCCGGTGCCACCGTGAGGAGCGTCGAGCTCGCCACAGAGCGGGTCAAGAACCTGGAATCGGGCGCCACGAGCGAGGTCAGCTCGATGGAAATCCGCCTGTCAAGCAGCGCTATAGCGTAGATACCGTCCAATATGGACGGCTGTCTTTCGCCGCCGCAATTTTTATATTGCATGAGATGCGTGGCTTTCTTAGATCTTGCCACTGAGGATTCCGATTTGCGCATTCGACGCAAAGACAGGTATCTTATGTGCCAAATGTCAGGCCAAACTGACGACCGGTCAGATAACGGAGGCCGACATCCAGGTGTCTAGGGCGCTTGTCAAGCTCGCCGAGAAGGTTCCGGACGTAAACAAGATGACACTCTTGCGCAGTTTCCAGGTGGAGAGCAACTACGTGCTGGAGGTCGAGCAGGTGGACGCCGCGATAGTGCGCTCCAAGCCGGAGATCAAGCAGAAGCTCGAGGAGCAGCTAAAGGGAAAGGTCTGGGTCATAGCGGCCTCGAACTCGGACAGGAGATTCCTGGAGGACCTGTTCTATCCCATCAGGCTGCTGACCGTCAACACCGTCTGGCTGCCCGACGGGAGCAAGCTCACCAAGGCGATAATCCCGGGCAGAAGGGTGGAGCGGCTATCCGCAGAGATAGAGACGCTCAAGAAGATAGTCAAGCAGGTGAAGGGCATCGAGCTCATGGTCGAGTTCGAGCGAGAAGCGACCCTGAGGCTCTGAATTCCTCGCCAGGGTACGCCGAGTCAGCTTGCTACGTGAGAACCGGGAGAGCCTTTCTTGCAGGTTCCAGCATCGTGACGATGTACTGCCGCATCATAGGCGAAAATGACCAGCCGCCTGCCTAGCTCCCATCCCCCTGCCATTCTCGAAGTGACAAAGCCTCCAGGCAGCAGTTCGAGCAGCTTCGGTATCGCTCGCGCGCCGCTGAGCACCTCGCCGTTGGGTAGTACGAGGTGCGCTGAAGCATAGCGTGAACGACGGGGCAGGGGGTCGAGCAGACCTTGACTGTCCGCCTCCTCCAGTGAGAGATAATCGATGCCCCCGCGCGGGTCGAGAAACGAAACCAGCCGCTTGAACGTCGTGCACGGTCCGCAGCTCGAATCGTACGTGAGCACGAACCTCGACTTCGGCGCGAAGCGGGACAACAGAGCTGGGACCGCCTCAGGAGAGAAAAACCTTCCGCGTGCGAACGTCAGCTCAGCCGTCACGGCTGGAGGCGTTCGGGGTCCCTTGGGAACAGGGCAGCCTCCTTGACGCTCGGGATGTTCAACAGCGTCGCCACGAACCTCTCGATTCCAAGCGAGAACCCACCGTGCGGAGGGACGCCGAACCTGAAGGGCTCCGTAAACCACTTCAATCCTTCCTCATCCATGCCCTTTTCCCGAATCTGCTGGACTATCTTCTCGTGCCTGTGTTCACGCTGCCCTCCCGAGGACAGCTCCAGACCCTTGTACACCATGTCGACCGACCTTGCGTAGCGTGGCTCTTCGTCCACGTGCATGACGTAGAAGGGCTTGACCTTGGAGGGGAAGCGGTTGACGAAGAAAAAGTCGGAGCCGTGCTCCTGCTTCACGAAATCGGTGAGCAGCTTCTCGGACTCGCGGTCGAGGTCCTGGTCTTCGGGGAGCTTGCGGCCGAGCTTCTCAAGCACCCCGTAGATCTCCGGGAAAGCCAGCTCCGGGAACGGCGTCTTGGGTTCCTCCAGCGCGATGTGGAGCAGATCGAGCTCGGGTCCGCACTCCTTGATCACGTTCCTGATCCCACTGACTATCATCCCTTCCTCGACTCGCATGGTGTCCCTCTCGTCGGCGAGGAAGGATATCTCCGGGGCGATGGTCCGGTGCTCGCTCATGTGCCTAGGCGTGTGCGAGAGCTCGGCCCTCCAGTTCGCGCCCAGGTCGTAGACCCTCCCAAGGCCTCCGGCGATTGCCAGCTGCCTGTGGAGCTGGGGGTCCTGGCGCAGGAACGCTGGCTTCCCGTAAAAGTCGAGCTTGAAGACCTCCGACCCACCTTCAGAGATGCCTCCCAGGATGCTCGGGGTGAAGACCCTGATGAAACCATTCTCCCTCAGATACGATTCCATCCCCGTGACGAGCGCGTCCGAGACCTTGAAGACGGCCGTGCTCTCGGGCCTCCTCAGGTCGAGGGTGCGCCACTCGAACCTCGTGTCCAGGTTGGCGTCCGTGACCCCCCTCGGGTCGAGAGGGAGAGGCGTGGCTGAAGGGGCGACCACTGTGAGGGAGTCGGGTATTATCTCGAAGCCGTTCCTCGCCTGCTTCGCCTCCTTGACGAGGCCGGTAACGGTGACCACATCTTCGGGGTGAAGAGAAGAGACGGTGTTCATGACATCTGGCGTCACGGCCTTCCGGGGTACCGTGACCTGGACTATCGCGTCCCTGTTCCTAATCAGTACAAAGCTAATCCCGCCGAGGAGCCTGACATCGTGGACCCACCCCGACACGCGGGCCTTCTGCCCAATCATCACCTTCAGGGCGTTAACTGACGGGAGTTCTTCCAAGGCTCCCGAAGTTCCCCGCCGGAGCTTTAAGAAGATTGAATCCCTTCCTGAAGATGGAAGTCTTCTCGCCGTTCATATGAGATTTATACCGGCGAACACAAATCATCCCGAAGCGGTACGAGTCAGTCGACAAGCAAGGGCGGCCGTTCGAAGATAATCATCGTCGTAGCGGTTGCGGCGGTGCTCGTAATCGCTGTCATCGCTGCGGTCGCCGTGGCGAGCCCCGGCTCCTGGCGCCACATCATACCGTTGCACATCATCCACTACCTGCGCAAGCTATTCTGAAGAGCCCACCCTTGTCGGGAGAGCTCTAGAGCGCCTTGAACTGTTCGGTCCAGTTCGCGTACGCACGCAGCATCTCGGGCGAGACGCTGGGTCTCCTCGACTTCATGATCTCCTTGAAGTCGGTCATGACTATGGGTCTGGGCTGGGCGGTCTTATCGAGCGCTCTTCCACTCTCGAAGAGCTCCCGTACGACCCTGAGCTGGCCTCCCTGGCAGATGTCGCGGATGTCCGAGCCGGAGTAACCCTCTGAGATCCGGGAGAGGTCCTCGAGGCTGATAGTGGGGTCGACGTTTATCGGGGCGATGTAATTCTTGAACATCGACATCCTTCCCTCGAGGTTCGGGAGCGGCACATAGATGCGCTTCTCGAAGCGGCGAAGGAACGGCCAGTCGAGGGCCCACGGCTTGTTGGTCGCGCCGATGGTGTAGAGGTGCGTGTGCTTGCCCTTGTCCTGGATGCCGTCCATCTCCTTCAGGAATTGGTTCCTCACCCTGATCTCGCCACCGACCTCGTTGTTGCGCGAGCCCAGCATGGAGTCGAGCTCGTCGATGAATATGATGACCGGGTCGCCCTTCTCGAGGAGCTTCCGAGCCTCCGTGAAGAGCTTCGCGACGTTCTTCTCGGCCTCTCCAAGCCACTTTGACATTATCGAGGCAGCGTCTATCGAGATGAAGTATCCGTTGATCTCAGCCGCTGTCGCAGCGGCGAGGATGGTCTTTCCGCAGCCTGGCGGCCCGTAGAGGAGCATGCCCCTCGGCCAGCCGAGCGGGAAGAGGTCTGGTCTCTCGAACGGGAAGACTATCGACTCCCTGATGGCCCTCTTCGCGTCCTCCAGGCCGATGACGTCGTCCCACTTGACGTTGGGCTTCTCCTTGACGACCAGCTCGTTGAATGACGCCTTCAGCTGCTGCACCATCTGCGGCCCCTTTGCGCCGCCATTGCCGTTCTCGACGGCATGGCCGTTGCCGTTCCCGTCTCCGCCCGCGTTGCCGCCAGCGATAGCGACGGGCGTGAAGGACGATTCATCATTTTGCATATCGCGAGGTAGGAGTCCGTGCGCCTGCTGGATGGCCTTCACCCTCTCCTGGTAGAGCCCTGCGCGCTCCATGTAGTGCCGGTTCAGCTTGTAGTCGGGATACAGGTGGACCAGCTTGATCAAGGTCGAGATGGCCTTCTGGTACATCTGGATCGCCATTCCGTGTGCACCCTGCGAGTCGAGGCGGATCGCCTCACCCGCGTACTTTCTAGCATCTTCTTCGAGCTCTCTGGCAGCTACTACACTCATCGCGATGATTCACTTCTCTGTGACTTTACCTTCCCCTGGGCGACCAGCCGTATCATGGACTGCTCGACCTCGTCCTGGGGTATCCCTAGGTTCGCTGAGGTCTCGGACACGTCTATGACCCCGTTATGGGCCGTAGCGTATCGGAGGACGTCGTTCTCGACCTTGGGGTCGGCCACCGTGGAAAAAATCGTCCCGAGTATCGGGCTCTCCTCCTCGTAGTCGTCTCCCGTGGCGAGGATCGGTATCCTGTCCTCGACCAGGTCGACGTCGGCCGCGAACCTGCTTGGCATGACGTGCAGGCTCTGCTTAAGCTTCTCAGCCTGCTCCTCGGCGAACTTCCTGGCCTGTTCCACGAGTTCCTCGGCGTTCTCGTTGTGGATGTCGACCCTGATTCCCGGCGAGAGCTGGCCCATCTGCGCCATCGTCTCACTCAGCGTGTTGTTGATGCTCTCGGAGGTGGCGTCGAGCGCGGGGACGAAGCCCTCCATCGTCTTGCTCACTACCTTTAGCGACTTGAAGGCCGTCGTCATGTGCGACATCGCGTCGCCTATCTCCATTATGCTCTGCAGCCTGAGCGTCACCTGCGTCAGCGCGAGCTCGCTAGCCTCCACGACCTTCATGGTCTTGCGCACTTCGGCGTGCTCGTTGGCGTATACGTTGGCCTTGGCCTTGTTCTTCTCCTGAACCGCCCTGACCGTCGAATCGAACAGCGTCTGTCTCCTCTGGGAGAGCCTGCCCCTTAGGCCCTCGAGTTCCCTCCTCTGGATCTCGATGTCCTTGAGAGCGGTGACGATCTTGCCCTTGTACTCCCCGTCCTTCTTCCCTCCGAGAAGTTTTAGCGAGCTAATCGTTCCCAAGATAATCTCCACTAACCACTCTGGACCTGCTAGGCGCACAAAGAGTAATCACCATCTTAGTCAACAAATAGAAACAAGAAACTGAACGGCCGACGAACTCTGACAAATGACTGCAGGAGGAGGCGACCAACTTGCGCTCTACCACGTTAGTTTTCCAGAAAAAGAGGAGTAGAGGGGGTGTTTCTCCCGCGAACCTTGTGGGCCCGCGGGATTTGACCCCGCTCTGGTTTCTTCCTAAGACGTTTCTGCGGATCCTTCCACAGAGGGGAGTCCAGAGGGAATCTCTGGGAACTTCTCCTTCATCCTCTGCTCTGCCACTGCTGCGGCTTCGGCAAGGACCTTCTCAGCGTCCTCGTTGGCAGCCTCGAAGTTCAGTGAGTATCCACCCACGGTGCCCGCATCCACGAGGATGCTGCTGAGCAGGCCGGATATCTCGCCGATCTCTCCTTCTGCCTCCGGGAGCACGCTGACGAGTCCTTGTCTCACGCTGCGGATCACTGACATTGCAGGAGTGAGGGTGACGACTATGTCGCCGAGTTCTGTGATGGTGTTGAGTCTGAGGGTGATCTGCTCAAGGGCCAACTTGGCCTGAGTGACCATTCTGTTCATCTTCCTTACCTCCGCGAGCTCATTCGCGTAGACTGAAGCGTGCTGTGAGTCATGCTTCTGGATAGATGAAACGACCTTGTTGAAGATCGAGTTATCCCTCTCTCTCAGTTTGGAGGTCGTCGCATCGAGCTTCGCGACCTGGACCTGGATTTGTCTGATGGCGAGGTCCAACCTCGGCTTGAGTGGACCTGGATTCTTTACGGACTCACGCATTTTTGACGTGAATCCCTGGCTGTTGGATTTCTCCCACTTGCTGGAAAAAGTGCTCATGGGCCTAAGGTGGAGAAGATGAAGATAAATCGCCGGCGTCACTGCGACGCGTGTCGCTGCGGTGACAGAGGTCTCGGCGACAACGATTCTTCACACGGAGGTTCATCGAAGATGACCAGTCACCTTATCGCGACGGGGTCCCGAGAAACAGCAGGTTCTCGATGAAGATGGCGCACGGCGTGGGTTTGCATGAGGTTTGCTGACGAATCCCGCGACCTTGCTCTAGGGCTCCAGGCCTTCGGGCTGACAGAGTACGAGGCCAAGGTCTACATCGCGCTCCTTTCGAACGGGCCGAGCACCGCCAATCAGCTTCAGTATGTCGCGGGCGTGCCCAGGACTAAGGTCTACCAGGTGTCCATGCAGCTGATCAAGAAAGGCGCGCTGAAAGAACTCGAAGGCAAGCCGGTGAGGTTCGAGGCGCTGCCCCCCGAGGTCTTCCAGAACGTGCTTACGGAGAGGGAGCACGGCATAAAGTCCCTCAGGAGGGTGATGAACTCGCTCAAGAAGGTCAGGGAGCGGAACATCATGCCCCAGGACTCGATCGAGGAGCGCTATCTTTCTCTCGGCTCGCAGAGTGTTTTGCTCAAACTGAAGGAGGGCATAGTGCGGTCGCAGCAGAGCCTCAAGTGCATAGTGGATAGCTGGGGACTCCACCTGGTCCAGGAGTGCATGGAGGAGCTGGAGACGGCGTGCAGGCAGGACGTGGAGGTGAAGATAATCTCCTCCGTGCCCCCCGTGCTGCCGACATTCCCGTTCGCCTCTTCGCGGATGAAGATCCGCTACGGGAGGCACATGCAGGGGCGCAGCGCGTTCATAGTGGACAACACCGAGGTGATCATCGTCAACAGCCAGACCGGGAGGGGGTTCGAGTTCATGCTCAGCGAGCTGAAGGATGCTATCGGGGAGGACCTCTTCGGAGAGTTCTGGAGGACCTCCACGGGTAGCAGGACGCTGGCTTCGGTCACCAACACGGACAACCTACCGTTCCTCATCGACGGCCAGAGGATGGGGAAACTCTTCGTGGAGGCCGTCTGCAAGGCCGTCCGGGACGAGAAGCAGATAGAGAAGATAGGGCAGGAGTTCATCAACATCCTCGGAGAGAGGGTCGACCCGAAGATCAAGCAGGAGAGCTTCGAGAACGCGGTCAGTCTGATGGTGGCGCTGATGCAGGAGGACCTCGGAGAGGAGACGACCGCGGAGTACGACCCGCTTACAAGGATCTTCCGGCTGGAGCTCCCCAGCTATCAGGAGGGGACCCCGACCTCGGCTTGGTATTTCGCTCTCGCAGGGTTGCTCAAGAACTCCGGGATAAAGAACGAACTGCTTCACGACATGCCGTTCCCCGAGGCGAGGAACCGGATAATCCAGCGGAAGTTTGTAGGTACGGGCTAGTCAGTCTACGGCCGACCAGACGAGCACTGATATCAGCATCACGAAACCACCGGCGATCCCGGCAAGTATCGCACCCGCGATGTCCTGGTTCAGGCCTATGGTCGTGACCAGGTTGGCCACGGACGAGCGCAGGAGCCACGCCAGGAAGCCCAGGACGTAGCCGAACAGCGCGAAGCCGATAAGGACGGTCTTCCTGCCCATATCACGACGCGCGGACCGCTTTCTGTATTTAAGTGCTGGGAGCGCCGACTTCGCCGGCACCTCGGGCTGGTCTCCTTGACCGACTAGCCGCGCATGAAAGCAGGCTATCGCAGACTAATTTGGGTTGGCTTTGCCTTCAGTTCATGCCTGGGGGGATTCGAATATCAACGAGAAGAGGAGCTCCGAATAGCTGCAAGCATCACCTTCTCGCGCCAGAAGGCCGTGAAGGAGGACATCTCGGAACGGTTAACAATCACCGGCAGCGGCTGCGGGGGACATGGGCAAAGACGAGGCTGTGCTGTTCATCTCCGATGTCCATTCGAACATCGAGGCCCTGGAGGCCGTCCTCAATGGGAACAGGGAGATGAAGGTATATTGCCTGGGTGACGTCGTCGGCTACGGAGCTTCGCCCAATGAGGTCGTCGACATCCTCCAAGAGAGGGAAGCGACGATGGTGCTCGGGAACCATGACGTCGCGGCGCTTACGGCCAACGCCATCGGCTTCAATTCAAGGGCGGCGATTGCGGCTATATGGAATTCCAGACAACTGAGCGACGAGAACAGGCACTTCCTCGCCGGGCTTCCGCGCGAACGGACAGTCATGATCGCCGGACAGAAGGTCTACATGACCCATGGCAGTCCCGACGATAACCTCTGGGAGTACGTCTTCCAGGCTACCCATTCCGACTTGTTCGGTTTCTATCTGGAGAAGCTCTCGGTGGACGTCATAGCCCTCGGCCACACACACGTTCCGTTCGTCTGGTCCGAGAGGGAAGGGACTGTCTTCAATCCCGGCTCGGTCGGCCAGCCCCGGGAGGGAGACCCCAGGGCGTCGTACGCGATACTCACCGTGAAAGACGGCAAGGTGCGGGTCGAGAACAGGAGGAAGGAGTATGACATCGAGGCGAGCGCGAAGAAGATCATCGACGCAGACCTTCCCGAGTCTCTGGCCAAGCGCCTGTTCATCGGCCAGTAGAGGTCAGGAGACGTCGATGTAGATGGGCCGTCCGTCCAGCTCGTCCTCCTCCCATTCGGGACCGTCGGACTTTTCTGCCATGACCTTCACCTCCTTGACGCGGACGAGGTAGGCGAGTTCTTTCTCGAGCGGCATCAGGAGCGCCGTCATCTCTTCCTCCAGTCCGGCGACGCTGGCCCTTTCCAGTATGGCCGTCGGCGAATATCCCCTGGTCTTCCGGAGGGCCTGAAGCCGCCTCGCTACGTCCCGCATCAGGCCTTCGGCGATCAGCTTGTCGTCCCTGCCCTTCTCGACGGCGACGAGGACGGGGCCCTTGGCCACAGCCTCCCAGGCGTCCGTACCCTTGATGTTGAGGTCGTATATGGATGAAGGTACCTCGAGCTCCTGCTGGTCGACTAGGACGTTAGGCGGCCTCCCTCCCTGGTGGACGTCCCAGGCCTCGTCGCCCTGGATCGGCTTGAGCAGCAGGGAGACAGAGTTCGACTTCTCCTTGAACATCGCGCCGACACGCGAACGGTTGGGCGTGAGTTCGAACATGATCGGAAGGTCGGCGACCGACCTGACTACGGAGACCTCCTTCACGTTGCAGAGAAGCGCTATCAGCTCCTTCGCATCTTCAGCGAGGGCGAACGACTGAGGCGAGACGCGCAGCCGGAGGCCCTTGAGCGGCCATCTTCTCTTCAGCTTCGCCTTCATCCTGGCAGCGTTGCACGCGCTCTCGACCTCCAGGGCGAGGTCCACGATCTCGCGGTCGTGCTTCGAGCCGGCTGGAAGAGCGACCTGAGGAAAGTCGGCAAGCAGCAGAGGATGCTTCCACGCACCGGCCAGGAAGGCCTCCTGATAGAGATACTCGGTGGCGTAGGGTGAGACCGGATGCAGGAGCAGGTCGAGAGTCTGAAGCGCGAAGGCGATCATCGAATAGACGGCGAGCCGCCTATCCCTGCTGCTCGGGTCGTCGCTCCAGAGCTCGTTCCTCACCATCCTGACGTAGTTCTGGCTGAATATCTCCACGATGAGTCGTTCAAGCTGCTTGCACGCGTCGTTGTAGCGGCACATCGAGTACGCTGCCTTGACTCCCGCCGCCCCTTCCTCGAGGTTGGCGAGTAGCCATCGATCGACCGTCGTCAGGAGCTTCTTCTCCTCGGCCCAGGCCACGGTGTGGACGGAAGGCTCGAAGGCGTCCTGTTCGCCGTTCTGCTTGAGGTAGACGTGGAGGTGGTAGAGGGTGTTGAGTATCTGGTACGGCCTGGCCTTCATCTCGTTCAGGTCTAGGCTCAGCGCGTCGACAGGAGAGCTCTTCCACATCAGGTAGAACCTGAGCAGGTCGACCGAGTCGTTGTGGAGCATCCCGAGGGCATCCACGACGTTCCCGAGGCTCTTGCTCATCTTCCTGCCCTTCTCGTCGAGGACGAGGCCCTGGAATAGGAACGCCCGGTACGGGGCCACGGGCGCCTTCTCGTATATCACGTTCAGGACGAGCAGCGTATACGCCCACCCCCTCGTCTGGTCTATCCCCTCCGTCAGGTGCTCCACAGGCACGAGCTCGCGCCTCTCTTCGTCCGTAAAGGAGGCCAGCGGCGCGGAACCGCTGTTGTGCCAGGTGTCCAGCACGAACGGCTCTCTGCGGGCTTCGGAGCCGCACCTGGGGCATCTGAGGACGACCCTGTCGATCCACGGCCGGTGTAGCTCGAAGTCCTTCCCATCGGGGAGCGAAACAGCCTGGCTGACGATGCTCTCCCGCGAAAAGGCGGGGACCTTCTCCTTGCACGAGGTGCAGACCCAGATAGGGAGCGGAGTGCCCCATACCCTTTCCCGAGAGATGCACCATGGAGGCGACTGCTTGAGGAACTCTGTGAACCTGTTGCGCGGCTGGTCGAAATAGTACTCGACCTTCTCCGCCGCGGCGATGAGGTCTTGCTTGATCCGGTCTATCCAGTAGAAGTACTCCCGTCTGGCCACCCAGACCAGCCGGTGTCCCGACCTCCAGCAGGTGGGATACTCGTGTTCGAGCCGGCCGTTGCTGACCAGATTTCCGCTTTGGTCGAGCAGCTCCGCCACTAGCTTGTCCGCGTCCCTGACGAACATCCCTGAGAACCTGCCCGCGTCTTCGGTGAACATGACCCTGTCGTCGATGGGCGCGAAGATGGGGACCTTCCTCCTCATCGCGACCTGGAAGTCTTCCTCTCCGTTCCCGGGAGCGAGGTGGACGAGCCCGGTGCCCGTCGCTGTGTCGACGAACTCCTCGGCGACGACCCTGTGAATCTTCCCCTCCTTGTTCAGCCGCTCCAGGCCGGGGATCATCGAGAGGAGAGGATGCTCGTACCGCAGACCCTCCAGGTCCGCGCCCTTCACGACCTTGACTGTCTCGCCCAGCTCCAGGTTCAGTTCCTTGGCAAGCGCCTCCTTCCTTTCCTGGCCGAGCACCCATACCTCGTCGCCCGCCTTGACGTAGGCGTAGTCGGCGTCCGGCTTTACCCCGACGAGCTCGTCGGTCACGACCGTGAACGGCATCGTCGTCCAGATCACCAGATAAGCCCCGTCGTCCATCTTCACCTTGTAATAGAGACTCGGGTCCTCCAACGTCTCATAGCCGAGGACGGCCTCCGCGTGGCTGAGGGAGGTCATGCAGCTCGGGCAGTACGGGACGACCTTGAAGCCCTCGCCCAGTATGCCGTCGGCCCAGGCCCGCTCGAGGAACTTCCACTCCCTCTCGATGTACGAGTCACGATAGGTCATGTAGGCCTTCTCCCGGTCCATCGTAAGGCCGAGCAGGTCGTCGGCCTCCTGCCAGGCGGTGAGATACTTCCCGATCAGCCTCTTGCAGGCCTCGACCATCCTCTCCTCGCCGATAAGCTTCAGGTCCTCCCACTTGTTCCCGGAGAGGCCGAGCTCCTTCTCCGCCTGGAGCTCCACGGGCAGGCCCTGACAGTCCCACCCGGCTCTGAAGACGATGTTCTTCTTCGAGATGGTGCCGAACCGGTACCACAGGTCCTTCATTATCCTGCCGCGGACGTGCCCGATGTGCGGGACGCCGTTGAGCGTAGGAGGTCCCTCGACGTATCCGACGGCAGGGTTCCTGCCGAGCGAATCCCTGACCGCCTTCTGGAGGTCGACCTCAGCGTTAAAGCGCCTTACCCTCGACTCGACTATCTTCCAGTCGTAGTTGGAGGGCAGCGCGGGGCTCATCGGCTCCGAATCAGCATGGCTGGATTTTATAACCACTCAAGGCCCGCACGGTCCAAGCACCCTCGATTTTAAAAGGCTTAGTCGTGTCTCTTCGCTGCGAGACTTGTCAGGTCAACGAACGCCCCCGTTCGTTTCATTGTCAATCCTTATGTTGCCAATCAGTATGTTTCCGACGTAGTTGAACGCGAACACTATGATGATCGCGACCAATTCTGAGTATATGTAGAAGAGATGCGCGTAGTTAGTCAGCCCGTACAGTATTCCTAGATTGAGCACCGTTCCTATGGCACCTATGAATCCGAATTTGATTCCCTTGGTTACAAACTGCCTGGAATTCATCTTACGCTTCGCATTCATGGCGGTGTATCAAGCGCCCTCACCGAGCCTTATTTAATGAGGGCGAACGGACCGTACGCTGACAGAACCTATGCCCAAGATCAGCTACGAGCCCGTCGAGGAGATAGTCGTGCACCAGATCCTAGAGTACGACAACAAGATGTTCTTCGAAGAGGTAATGAGGCAGAACCTCTCTCAGCAGTTGACCGTGATACCGACCGTAAACTGGATCGACGAGATAGCGTTCTCGATATGGAGGTTCTCGGACACCGACGACGTCGTGAAGGAGGCCCTGGAGGGCAAGATCCACTACTTCGCAGTGTCATTCACCAGGCTCCAGTACCAGACCCACTTTTCGGTCAACCTCGCGAATCAGGACATCAAGGTCCCGCTCCGGAAGGCGGACAACAATCCTAACTTCGTGTCCCTTGTAGCCTACCTGAAGGATTTCAAGGCCGAGGGCAAGACCGCGCCTCAGGGCGCATAGGCTAGTATTCCGAGATGAAGGTCTGGTTGCCCGCGAGCGGCTTGGCGTCGAACCCCTGTTTTCGCAGGTCCGACGCGAACTCCTGAGTAAACCCGTGCGTGGTGTAGACGACCTCGGGCGAGACGTCGTGGACGAGCGACATCAACTCTTGGTAGTCGCAGTGGTCGCTGACGGCGAACGCATAGTCGGCACCGAGTGAGTAGGCGTAGCCCGGGTCGGCGGCCCAGCCGCTGAACGCGACGAATGCGGCGCCATACTCCTTCTTGAGCCGCTGAGCGACCTTGTTGCGCGAGCTCATCATCGGTGATATCATTACCCAGGGCCCCTGCGGGAGGTCGGCGAGGTCGGCCGAGACCTTTTTGCCCTTCTTGAGCGCTATCCCGCACTCGATGTAGACGTCGTTGATCTGGGCGACCTGCTCGTGCAGGAAGAGCGGGGACCACGAAGCGAAGAGGTGGGAGAGTATCTGCGACTTGCCGAGCGCGTATCCCATGAGGACGACGGGCTTTCCCTTGTCGAAGAGCATCCCTATCGTCGAGTTGACCTCCTTGGCTATCTGCGAGATGGGCGGAAAGACGTAGCTGCTCTTCCCGAAGGTGGACTCTGTGATCAGCACCCTCGCCTGCTTGGTCCTGCACTTGCTCATGAACGCGCGGTCTCTGCCAGCGGCGTCCCCGGTGTAGAAGACTTCGTCCCCGATGCAGATCGCCCTGGCCCCCAGGATGTGACCCGAGTCGAGCAGCTTCACCCCCTCGAGCACTTCGGTCGTCTTCCCGAGGTCGAACCCGCGGACCTCCGCGAGCATCCTCGTCTCCCTGGAGGCAAGTACATGCGTCTTCGGGTCCGGATTCTGGACGTGGTCCATATGCGCGTGCGAGATGAACGTGTAGTCCGACCTCACTGGTCCCTTGGGGTCCAGCGCGAAGGTGAACGCACCGTAGTCAATCATTATGCCGTTGCCCAAGGAAATCTTTGCACGACCCAATCTAAGGCCTCGTTCGGTGGGTGCTGCGGGCTTGGTTTATCTCTCTTGCGAGCGGAAAACCCGGATGCGGCTTCAGTCGCTGGATGGTGTCACGACGTTATCTGGACGAGCCTCAACGCTTTCCACGACCCAGACTTGATCTCTGCGCGCAAGTCGACATGGTCGAGGAGCTTCTTCCTTTCGAGTCTCCTCCAGGACGATGATTCCTGGTCGAACTCCTCCAGGTCAGCGAAGAGGGACCGTGCGATCGGCTTGCCTCGGATTGACACGGATACGGTTCCCGCTTGGTGGCCGGTCCCAGGGTTCCCAAGGCACAGGAGAAGGGACTGCTGGTCCCAGAACAGAAGGCCCTCGAAGGGCGAGGCCGCGTCCAGCCTCTCGCACCCCTGGAACCGCTTCGAGGCTCCGGCTTCGATGTTCGCGAAGCTCGAAGCCGCGAAAGGCTGTGCCGCTGTCCTCCCGATGAAGAAGGAGCCTACCCCTCCCAGTTCCAGATTATGGACGAACAACCATGTTAGCCTCGAGCTCTCGGGAGGGCTTAGTCTGACCCCCTGCGGCGTGAGCGAGAGTCCCAGTTCTCCGACGAGCATCGCTTCTATGAACCTCGAGGCGGCCACCGGGTCGGAGCCGACGCTCCCGATAATCTTCCTCTCAGGGTCCAGCCAGTAGGGGAACTCCCCGGGGACGCCTCCCATCGTCTCACATTCGGAGTGTACGAGCCTCGAGATCTTCTCCAACTGGACACCGGCGATGCTCGGATATCCCGACGAGTAGGCGAGCAGGACATGAGCCAGAGACGCCCTCGTCCAGAACCCGCCAATCTGCCCGTCCCCGTAGGTCGGGTTGTAGTAGAGCGCGTTCGTGCTGGGGATGGTACGCGGCCCGTAGCCCGTCTCGAAATCTTTCTCGAGCAGGCGGTGTATGACCGAGGAGACGAGGTTGTGGTCGAGCGAGCAGTAGGACAGGGCGATGGCCTGGTCGGCCGTTATCTCCTTGTGGAGCCTCCCCTTCGGGTCGAGGTTGAGGGCGAGGTGCCCGCTCTCCGCGTCCTTCAGCGTGGAGCTTACGGCAGCGACGATCTTGACGCTGGCTTCCTTGAAGCCCGCCGAGTCTCTCCCCTTCCCGATGGTGTAGGCGAGGGTCGCGAGGTCATTGAGGGAGCGAGATGCGACGAGGTTGACCTCGCTGACCTGGCCGGTCGGGTAGCCGGACCCCAGACGTCTCCTCCATCCATCGGGAGAGGACTGGTCGGTCGCGACCAGGCCCTTCGATGCCGCGGCGCGCAGCGCTTCTCCGGCCTTTCTCAGGGTCGGGTACCACTTCTTCGAGAGCTTCTTGTCAGCCTTGAGCTGAAGGTGACCGCAGCTGTGGATCAAGAACAGCGCGGTCTCGAGCGGAGCTCCCCTGTCGGAACTCGCGTGCTGAATGAAGCCATCCTTTCGTTGCGACTGTTTGAGTAGTTCGAACTGCTTCTCAAAGTAGGCAGGCCTGAGGGTACGGACTCCGAAGCCGCTGGAGAGACGCTCGAGCCCGTCAGCCTCCGCCTCCATCGAACGCATCGAGGCATCGGCCCAAGCGTAGGCAAAGTTAATCGAAGGGCTCGAGGACTTCAGGACGGGTTCGGACTCGGCCGCCCGCGGCTCCCGGGCGCCGCCCGCGAGGAGCGACGTGAACTCGGAGAGCGCTGCCTCGAGGGAAGACGGATGGTAGAGGGCCGCCATGCGGAACTCGGAGGATTCGCCCGGCTGGAGCTCAAACTCCTGTTCGGTGAGGATTAGTATCGCTCCGGACATCCCCGCGCTGCTGTCTGGCAGCTCCCCCGAACCCAGCAGGTCGATGGCCCTCTGCCTGTCCTTTGTCATGTAGACTGCGGAAGGTATCGGCGAGAACCCGATTATGCGGACCCCTGCCGTGTCGCCTACGTCATCCATCACTATGTGGTCGCCGCGGTTGAACGCGTTGACGCCTATCTCTCCCGGAGGGTCCCTCTCGCGCCTGAAATTGAGCGACGTCGGGTCGTGCAGGGTGAGGAGCTTCAGCCTCAGGCTCGCTTCTGACCGATTCGTGACCTTCACGCGCCGCGAATAACCTTCGGACACTCCGCTGAACGCCCCGACGGATTGCGAGACCTGGAGAGGCTCCTGGGACCTGAACTCGATGGAGAGGGGAGAGAGCCGCACCCTCAGATCCTTCGGTCTCTGAGAGATCCTGACCCCGGCCTGAACTTTGAAAATCTCGACCGCCTCCCTCCCGAAGACGAGCTTCCCGAAGCGCGCTGAATGCAGGTACGAGAGGCTGGCATCGGGCTCTAGCCTGAGCCTGTCGTATCCCCGAGAAAGGAACAGACTGCGCTTGAGCTGGGACGCCGGCACATCCCTGACGTCAGCCAAGGGAACCTCCTGTTGCATGCTCTCTGGTCTCATTCTGAGAACTAATGCGGGAGGATTTAGCTAAGTTGAGCGAATGTTCATCTCATATTTACAAGACGGCCGAGTCCGGACGGACCTGCACATGCGGCGCCGCCTTCAGCCCTCAGGTTACGGGTGAGAGCCCTGAAGGCTGGACCCGCTTCCACTTTGTGCCGCCCGCCGCGTCCTGCACCACCACTCCCTTCTTCTTGAGCTCGTTCCTTAGCTCGTCCGCCCTCTTGTAGTCGCCCTTTGCGCGCGCCCTCTCGCGCTCGTTGATCAGGTCCATCAGCTCGGAGGGGAGCGTCTCCTCCTCGAACCGCAGGACGCCGAAGACGGAGTCGACCTTATTCAGTGCATCGAGGGCCGCTTCACGTCCTGATTTGGAGAGCCTTCCTCCGTCGAT
>Ga0182024_10002336_pt1 | contig 47323 bp, 37 predicted proteins | sample P32metaG_FD_120480 | JGI IMG/M metagenome (GOLD analysis project Ga0182024, IMG submission 120480) | Permafrost microbial communities from Stordalen Mire, Sweden - P3-2 metaG (Illumina Assembly) | ecosystem: Environmental > Terrestrial > Soil > Wetlands > Permafrost | place: Sweden: Stordalen... | reverse complement strand
GAACGATCTCTACGACCAACAGGGCCAGAGCCCGTGGCTCGACAACCTCCGCCGGGACTGGCTCGACGACGGCCGGCTGGCCTCGATGGTGGCTGACGGCATCCGGGGCATCACCTCGAACCCGACCATCTTGGCCAAGGCCATCGAGGGTGAGGACGACTACGACGAGCAATTCCGGTCCTTGGTACCGAAGCTCTCGGTCGAAGGCGCCTATTGGGAAATCGTGATCCAAGACATCCTCGGTGCCCTCGAGTTGCTTCGTCCGCTCCACGAGGCGAGCGGTGGCAGCGACGGTTTCGTCTCCCTCGAGGTGGCCCCGTCACTCGCCAACGACACCGCCGGCACCTTGGAGTTGGCCCGGTCGCTCCACCAGCGAATCGCCAAGCCCAATTTATTGGTGAAGGTTCCTGCGACCGTGGCGGGCGTGCCGGCCATCCACGACCTCATCGCCGAGGGCCGCAGCATCAACGTGACCCTCATTTTCGGGCTCGAGCGCTACAAGGCGGTGATGGAGGCCTACATCTCGGGCCTCGAGGATTACGCGGCGTCGGGGGCGACGGATCTGTCGGAGGTCAACAGCGTGGCCTCGTTCTTCGTGAGTCGGGTCGACACCGAGGTGGATCGGCGCTTGGAGGAACTGGCCGGCGGTCCGACGGGCGATCCGGAGATCCTGGCCCTGCGGGGCCACGCCGCCGTTGCGCAGGCCCGGGTGGCCTACCAGGACTTCTCGAATACCTTCGCCGGACCCCGCTTCGAGGCGCTCAAGGCCAAGGGGGCCCGGGTGCAGCGTCCCTTGTGGGCCTCCACGTCCACCAAGAACCCGGCCTACTCCGACCTGCTCTACGTCGACTCGCTCATCGGTCCTGACACCGTGAACACGATGCCCGACGCAACGATCGACTTCTATCTCGATCACGGCACGGTGGCCCGCACGATCGATGCCGACCCCGCAGCGGCCAGGGCGGTACTCGAGCGATTGGCTAGCGTCGGCATCGATATCGCCGATGTGGCGGCGACCTTGGAAGACGAAGGGGTCCATTCCTTCGCCAAATCGTTCGACGAGCTCCTCCAGAGCCTCACGGACAAGGCGAACTCGTTTCAGCAAGGATCCGGCGGTCCGTCGGCCACCCGCTGACGCCGCGACCCGGCGAGACCGTCACGTGGCGATCCAAGAGGGTCAACGATCCCGACGCGGGGACGAAGACCCAGACCGTAACCCTCCGGGGCCACAGCGAGGAAGTTCACCAGAGGAGGTGACCATGAGGATCCCAACAACCGGCTCCGCCCCAAAGGACTCGACGCCGCTCTCACTCGCACCGGTGGTCGCCGCAGGCTGCACCGCTTTGGTGTTCGAGTGGTTCTTGCCGGCTCGATTGCAGGATGCCCGGACGTGACGAAGCCTGCCCTTTTGGCTCCGCACGATGAGACCCCACCGCTCGCCATGGTCATCTTCGGTGCGTCCGGAGATCTCACCTCGCGCAAGATCCTCCCGGCCTTGGCGAGTCTGGCCGACCTCGGTCGCCTGAACGAGAATTTCACGGTCATCGGGGTGGCCCGGACTAAATGGAGCGACGAGGACTTCCAGGAGGCGGCCATGAGCAACTCGGCTGCCGCCGGCGACCGTTGGCGCAATTTGGTCAAACGCTTTCGCTACATCTCCGGGGAGTATTCCTCGACCAAGACCTTCAACCAGCTGAAACAGCTGCTGACCGAGGCGGACGAGCTCCACGGGACGGAGGGCAACCGGCTCTATTACCTGGCCACCCCGCCATCAGTGTTTTCCCAGGTGGCCTGTGCCCTGGCCACCCAAGGGTGCAACGTCCCGGGGCCCGGAGGCGGTTTCTGCCGGCTGGTCGTAGAAAAGCCCTACGGCCGCGACCTCGACAGCGCCCTCGAGCTCGACGCCGCCGTGCACACCGCCTTCGAGGAGCGCCAGATCTTCCGCATCGACCACTACATGGGCAAAGAGACCGTCCAAAACGTCCTCGCGCTGCGCTTTGCCAACGCCATCTTCGAGCCCATCTGGAACCGCCGCTACGTCGAGCAGGTGCAGATCACCGTGTCGGAGAGTCTCGGGGTCGAGCATCGGGGCGGGTTCTACGAGACGGCGGGCGCGTTGCGGGACATCGTCCAGAACCACGTCATGCAGGTACTCGCCCTCACTTTGATGGAACCGCCGACCGGGATGGACGCGAACCACATCAGAGACGAAAAGGTCAAGCTGTTGAAGGCCATCGTCATCCCAACCCCCGACGAAGCGGTCGACCGATCCGTCCGGGGCCAATACACCGCCGGGATCATCGACTCGAAGCCCGTGGTGGGCTATCGAGAGGAGCCCGAGGTGGCGCCCGACAGCACCACCGAGACCTACGTGGCCCTCCGCCTCGGGGTCGAAAACTGGCGCTGGGCCGGCGTTCCGATGTACGTGCGCACGGGGAAGCGGCTCCCACATCGGGTGACCGAGGTGGCCATGCAGTTCCACAACGTGCCCCACCTCGCCTTCGAGGGCGAGTTGGCCCGCCAGCTCCGGCCCAACGCCCTGGTGCTGCGGATTCAACCCAACGAAGGCATCAGCCTGCACTTCGGGGCCAAGGTACCCGGCGAGGCCTTTAAGGTGCAGTCGGTGGCCATGGACTTCCAGTACAACTCGACCTTCGCCGATTCAGGCATGGACGGTTATCCCCGATTGCTGCACGACGCCATGATCGGCGACGCCACTTTGTTCATCCGCACCGACGAAGTCGAACAAGCGTGGCGGATCGTCACTCCCTATCTGCAGGCCTGGTCCGAGCCCGGCGCGGGGTTGCACTTCTACGAAGCTGGGACGTGGGGTCCCCATATCGCCGACCTCTTGTTGGAGCGCACCGGCGACGCCTGGCGGGTGCCCGAGCTGTGAGCACCGACCCATTGAGCGGGGTGGCTCCGGCGACCGACGTCCCCGCCGCATTCGCCTCGACGGTGGCGGGGGCCTTCGATCACCGGGTCGGCGAACGCTTCACCCTGGTCCTGTCGGGGGGTCCGACGGCCCAGGCGTGCTACGAGGCGCTGGCGGTGCACCGAGTAGGGGCCATTGACTGGGCCAAGGTCGACATCTACATGGGCGACGAACGGTTGGTACCCGCCGATGACCCCGACGCCAACCAGCGCTTGGTCCGCCAATCCCTCATCGAACCGGTGGGCGGGGTCGGTTCGTTCACCCCCATGCCGACCGACGATGACCCCGAAATGTGCGCTGCGGCCTACCAGCGTGTCGTCGCCGCGGTGTTGGCCGGCCCGGGCTTCGACATGATCCATCTCGGGATGGGTCCCGACGGGCACACCGCCTCGCTGTTTCCAGGCGCCCCGACCCTGCGGGCCGGCCCGGACCAACTGGTGATGGCGACCGTCGACCCGAACGGTCACAACCCCCACCCGCGACTCACCCTTACGCTTCGGGCCATCAACCAGGCCCGCTTGGCCGTCTTTACCGTGGTTGGCGAGGCCAAACGCCACGCGGTGCATTTGTTGCGGTCTGGCGAAGACATCCCGGCCAGCCGGGTCGAGGCGGCCAAGGTCCGTTGGCTGATCGACGAGGTGGCCTATGGTCCCGAATCGGCGGCCTCATGACCGGGGCGGGCGCATCGTTGGCGGACCTGTTGTCGGCGCCCATCGACGAGCTGCTGGCTGCGGCGGCCATGCGGCGAGACCGGGCTCACGGCACCCGGGTGACTTTCTCCCCCAAGGTCTTCATTCCCCTCACCATGCTGTGTCGCGACCGCTGCGGCTACTGCACCTTTGCCAAAGCCCCGGCCCGCGTGGTTTCGCCGTACCTCGAGCGGGACCAGGTGCTCGCCATCGCCACGGCCGGCCAACAGGCCGGATGTCACGAAGCGCTGTTCACCCTGGGCGAACGCCCCGAGCTGCGCTACCCGGTCGCCGCACGGTGGCTGGCCGAGCACGGCTACTCCTCCACGGTGGCCTACCTGGCCGACATGTGCGCGGCGGTGCTCGAAGAGACCGGATTGCTCCCCCACGCCAACGCCGGAGCGCTCAGCGATGGCGAGCTGGCCGCGCTCCGCCCGGTCTCGGCCAGCCAGGGGATGATGCTCGAGACCTTGGCCGACCTGGCGGCCCACCGGCGCGCCCCCGACAAGACGGCCGAGCGCCGTCTGGCCACCTTGGAGGCCGCCGGCCGCCTCCAGATCCCTTTCACCACCGGACTCTTGATTGGGATCGGCGAGACCAGGACCGACCGCCTGACTGCTCTTCGTGCCATCGCCGAGAGCCACGCTCGCCACGGCCACGTCCAAGAGGTCATCATCCAGAATTTCTTGCCCAAGACGGGCACGGCCATGGCCGCCCACCCGCCCTGTCCCACCGACGAGCTGTGCTGGTCGATCGCGGTGGCCCGCCTGCTCCTGCCGACCGACGTTCACGTCCAAGCGCCGCCCAACCTGTCCGACGACCTCTCGGTCCTGCTCGCGGCGGGCATCGACGATTGGGGCGGTGTGTCGCCGGTCACGGCCGACCACGTGAACCCCGAGCGGGCTTGGCCAGCCCTCGAGGTCCTGCGGGCCGCCACCGAGGCATCGGGATTCACGTTGGCCCCGCGCCTGACGGTGTACCCCCGCTTCGCCCAGGACCCCGAACGCTGGTTGGACCCCGCCATGCGCTTCGGGGTCCTCGAAACCTCCGACGCCGAGGGGCTCGCCCGTGACGCGCCGTGGTGCTCGGGTGTAGCAATCGCCCCGCCAACGCTGCTCGGGGCCGGGGCAACCCCCACTGCCGGGGGCCCGGTCGGCGAGGTCTTGGCCGGGGTCGTCCTCGGCCAAGAGGTCGGCGAGGCCGAGATCGTCACCTTGTTCTTGGCCCGGGGACCCGAAGTGCGCGCGGTGGCCGCGCTCGCCGACCAGCTGCGCCGCGACACTGTCGGCGATGACGTCACCTTCGTCTACAACCGCAACATCAATTACACGAACGTCTGCACCTTCAAGTGCAAGTTCTGTGCCTTTTCCAAAGGACCGCTCTCGCTCAACCTGCGGGGCGCGCCCTACCTGTTGGATCTCGACGAGATCACCCGCCGGGTGGCCGAGGCCGAAGAGCTCGGTGCCACCGAGGTCTGCCTGCAAGGTGGGATCCATCCGAAGTTCGACGGCGAATACTACATCGACGTCTTAAAGGCGGTGCGGGCGGCCTCAGAGACGATCCACATCCACGGTTTCACCGCGCTCGAAGTGACCGAGGGGGCCCGGCGCTCCGAGGTTCCCCTGGCCGAGTACCTGGTGCGGTTGAAAGAGGCCGGCCTGAAAACGTTGCCGGGCACCGCAGCCGAGATCCTCGACGACGAGGTACGGGCGGTCCTGTGCCCAGACAAGGTCAACACCGAGGAGTGGCTGGAGGCACACCGCACGGCCCACTCGGTGGGGCTGCGCTCGAACGTGACCATCATGTTCGGTTCCATCGAGCGCCCGATCAGCTGGGCCCGCCACTTGATCGTGACCCGGAACCTCCAGCGGGAAACCGGCGGTTTCACCGAGTTCGTCCCATTGCCTTTCGTGCACATGGCCACGCCGATCTACCTCAAGCGCCGCTCGCGGCGGGGACCGACATTCCGCGAGGCCCTGCTCATGCATGCGGTCGGGCGGATCGCGTATCGCGGCGCGATCGACAACATCCAGGTGAGCTGGGTGAAGATGGGAGTCGAGGGCTCGCGCCAGTGTCTTCGGGCGGGGGTGAACGACATGGGCGGGACGCTCATGGACGAGAACATCTCCCGGGCCGCGGGCGCCAGTCACGGCCAGGGCATGGGTGTCGAAGAGATGGCAGGCGTCGTCGCTCCCCTCGGCCGTGCCCTGGTGCAGCGCACCACCCTCTACGGTCGCCCCCCTGTTCTCTCAGTGCTGTGACGCCTGACCGTGCGGAACGAGAGGGCGGCGCCCCTCTCGTGGCCGTCGGCCCGAAGACCGTTGGGACCGCCGAACGGCCGGATCCCAAGGTGATCGACGCATCCTTCGCCGCCTTGGCCGGTGACCGTCCACTCTCGAGCGCCCAGCGCGAGCTGCTCCGCTCGATGTTGGCGGTGATCTGGGACCTCGGCCGCGAGGGCATCGATGTCGGCGATCTCAAGATCGCCGACGCCGCGCTGGCCGAGATGACCGAGGCATTCCGGGTATTCCGTCCCTACCGTTCGGTCCGCAAGATGACCATGTTCGGCTCGGCCCGCACCCAGCCCGAGGACCCGGTGTACGTGCTGGCCCGGGACCTGGCGGCGCACCTGGCCGGAGCAGGTTGGATGGTCATCACCGGAGCCGGACCGGGCATCATGGCGGCGGGCATCGAAGGGGCAGGCCGGGACCAGTCTTTCGGCATCAACATCCGCCTTCCCCACGAGGAGGGCGCGAACCCCTTCATCGCCCAGGATCCCAAACTCGTCGAGATGCGGTACTTCTTCACCCGCAAGCTCATGTTGATCAAAGAGTCCCACGGCTACGCCGTGCTGCCCGGTGGATTCGGGACTCAAGACGAGTGCTACGAGTTGCTCACGCTCTTGCAGACCGGCAAGGCCGAGCCGGCGCCCATGGTGCTCGTCGACATCCCGGGGGGAACCTATTGGAAGGGCTGGCAGCGGTTCTTAGATGAAGAAGCGATCCGCCCGGGCTGGGTCTCCCCAGAAGACGTCGCCCTGTTCCGAGTGGCCAACACCGTGGACGAGGCCGCGGCCGAGCTGCTCGGTTTCTACCGCAATTACCACTCGTGTCGTTGGGTCGGCGATATGTTGGTCCTGCGCCTCCAGGTCGCCCCGAGCCGGACCGAACTGGCCGACCTCAACAAGCGCTTCAGTGACATCGTGGCATCGGGAACCATCCGCGGTGCTTCACCGTTCCCGCCGGAACGTTCGGGCAACGACCACCTTGAGCTGCCCCGGGTGGCCTTGCGATTCGACAAGTTCCACTTCGCCCGCCTGCGGCTGCTGATCGATGCCCTCAACGAGTGCACCGGTTGACCCACGGGGCCACGAATCGACCGACGAGGCTCTCAATCGTCGTTGGGCGGAGCGGACAACAAGAGGGCTGCCTTTTCGACGGCCCGACGGGCCCGAGTGATCCGGCGTTCCTCGGTCGCCGCCGCCGCCGCCGCGGGGTCGTCGGGGTCGGTCGCCCGGCGCAGCCGGTCGAGGGCCAGATCGGCCAGTTGCTCGGACAGCACTGAGAGCTCCCCGGCGACGCTGTCGAGATCCTCTGGCACCGGCGTGATCGGTCAGGTGCCCGTGGGGATGTCGACGATGACCTCGTCGAGCTGGCTCTTCGTGTACTCGGCCCGCAGCACCTTCTTGTCGAACTTACCGACTGAGGTCTTGGGGATCTCGGCCACGAGGGCCCAGCGTTCGGGGAGCCACCAGCGGGCCACGCGGCCTTCTAAGAAGTCGACGAGCTCTTGGGGGCTCGGGGAAGCGTCGGCGACCGGCACGTAACACACGAGGGGGCGTTCGCCCCAGCGGGTGTCGGGTACGGCGATGACCGCGGCCTCGAAGACCTCGGGATGGGCCATCACCTCGCCTTCGAGCTCGACCGACGAGATCCATTCGCCGCCGGACTTGATGACGTCTTTGGTCCGGTCGGAGATCTGCATGTAGCCCTGGGCGTCGAGCGATCCGACGTCGCCGGTGCAGAGCCAGCCGTCGTGGAACCGCTCGGGGCTCGGGTCCTTGTAGTACGAGGCGGTGACCCAAGGCCCACGGATCTCGAACTCCCCCACCGATTCGCCGTCGTTGGGGAGGATCTCCCCGTCGTCGGCCACGACCCGGACTTCCACGCCGGGGACGATGCGGCCGGCCTTCACCCGGAACTCGATCTCCTCGTCGGGGGGCGTGCCCCCCGGCGGCAGGGCGATCGCCGCCAACGGGCTCGTCTCGGTCATGCCCCACCCCTGGGTCAGAGGGACCCCGACGCGCTTGTTGAATGCTTCGATGAGGGTCCGGGGGACTGCAGAGCCGCCGGCGGTGACGTGGCGCAGCGAGGACAGGTCCACGTCGCTTTCGGCGGCGACCCGCAACAGGTCGTTCCAGATCGTCGGCACCCCGCAGGCCAGCGTCGGTCGCTGCTCGGAGATGATGCGGGCAAGTTGAGGTCCTTGGAGGAACATCTGGGGCATCACGAGGTCGGTGCCCACCATCCACCCCGCATACGGGGTGCCCCAGGCGTTGGCATGGAACATGGGAACGATGGCGAGCAGTCGATCCCTCTCGGTCATACCGATCGACGACGCCGAGGTGACCGCCATCGAGTGGAGCACGGTCGAGCGGTGGCTGTAGACGACCCCTTTCGGATTCCCGGTCGTGCCGCTTGTGTAACACATGGCCGCAGCGTCCTTCTCGTCGAACTCGGGCCACTCGATACCCGGTGCTTCCGCCGCCAAGAGCTCTTCGTAATTGAGGGTCTCCCCGAGCGGTGTCGCGTCGCCCTCACCAATAACGATGATCGTTTCAACGGATTTGAGTTCGTCGTAGACCCGGGCGAGCAGCGGAATGAGTGAGCCGTCGACGAGGAGCACCTTGTCCTCTGCGTGGTCGATCACAAAGGCCAGCTGTTCGGGGTAGAGCCGGATGTTCAAGGTATGCAGGACCGCTCCCATCGAGGGGACACCGAGATAGGCCTCCATATGGGCCTGGTTGTTCCAGCAGAAGGTTCCCACCCGGTCGCCCCGACCAACCCCGAGGCGCGCCAAGGCCTTGGCCAGCCGTTCGGCCCGGCCTCCCACCTCGGTGAAGCTCGACGTGCGATAGCCCTCGGCCTCGACGGTGATGATTTTCGAATCGGGGTACACCTGCTGGCCATGGCGGAGAATCCCGCTGATCAACAGTGGCCCGTCTTGCATGGTGCTTCGCATATCGCCCCCAGTTCACGACGCGGTCTTCGGCACAGCATCGGTCTGGCCCAGCGTAGTGCTGCTGCCCGTTCAAGCCGAGGCTGAGGCTCCGGTGGCCAATCCAGTGGCCGAGCCGACCGTTCTTTGCACGCCAACGAGCGATCCGAGGAGGAGCGGTGGGTCGAGTCCTGTTCATCGGTGCCGCCGGGATCCTCGTGCTGTCGCTCGCCCTCGGCGGCTGCGTGGCGGCGGTGACCGATTCGCTCGGCGGTATCGGCGGGGGGACACCGGACAGCGGGGCCTCGGCGCCCGGGGCGGCATCGGCGGGAGAACCGGCCGTCCCCGCGCAGTGGGAGGGATGGGACGACGCCGCGGCGGCGACCTGCCCGAGCCTCTCGTGGAGTGTGCTGGCAGCCATCGGTCGGGTCGAGAGCGACAGCGGCCGCTCAAGCGCTCCGGGCGTCGCCACCGGGGCCAACCCGGCGGGAGCACAGGGGCCGATGCAGTTCGAGCCGGGAACCTTCGCTGCCTACGCCACTGTCGGCCCGGGCGGTGCGGATCCGGCGTCCCCCTACGACCCGGTGGACGCCGTCTTCAGCGCGGCCACGATGCTGTGCGCCAACGGCGGGGGCAGCGCGGCGGGATTGGGACAGGCGCTGTGGGCCTACAACCATTCGTCGGTCTACGTCGATACGGTCTTGGTGCTGGCCCAAGCGCTACTGGCCGACCCTGGGCTGGGATCCACCCCCGCCTCGGCCCTGGCCTTCGCCGCGTCCACCCTCGGTATTCCGTACCTGTGGGGGGGTACCGGGGTCGGTGGTTACGACTGTTCGGGGCTCGTCCAGGCGGCCTACCGCTCGGCCGGGGTCACCCTTCCCCGGGTGGCCCAGGACCAGTTCAACGCTGGCCCGGCGGTGGCGCCCGGGACGGCGATTCCTGGAGACCTCATATTCTTCGGTAATTCGCCGGTCGACGTCGAACACGTGGGCATCTACGTCGGTGCAGGCGAGATGATCGACGCCCCCCACACCGGGGTGGACATCCGAGAGGAGCCGGCCAACCTGCCCGACCTGGTGGGGGCCACCCGACCGGCCCCCTGAGTCGCGCCGACCTCATGGGCCAACGGGCTGGGCAAGCCGGCCGAAGCTCGGAACGGTCAGGTTTCGTGGCGAAGACTCAGTTCTTGCGGCCCCGGAGGCTTCGGTAATACCGCACCAGAGCGGCCGTTGAGCTGTCTTGGTCCGAGAGGTCAGCAGGCTCGGTCGCGCCGAGCGAGGGGGCCAGCTGTTTGGCCATCACCTTGCCGAGTTCGACCCCCCATTGGTCGAAAGAGTCGATCCCCCAGATCGCACCCTCGGTGAACACGGTGTGCTCGTAGAGGGCGACCAACTGACCGAGGACCGCCGGAGTGAGGCGAGGGGCGATGATCGTCGAGCTCGGCCGGTTGCCCGGCATCACCTTGTGGGCAACGACCTCGGGAGGGGTCCCGTCGCCCGCCACCTCGACCGCCGTGCGCCCGAAGGCGAGCGCCGCGCTCTGGGCGAAGCAGTTGGCTACCAAGAGATCCTGTTGTCCCTCGTGGTCGTGGGAAGCTTCGGCGAAGGCGATGAAGTCGGCGGGGATGAGCTTGGTTCCTTGGTGGATGAGCTGGTAGAAGGCGTGCTGGCCGTTGGTGCCCGGCTCGCCCCAGAAGATCTCGCCGGTCTGGCCCCACGCCGGCGAGCCGTCGAGGCGGACCGACTTGCCGTTCGACTCCATTGTGAGCTGCTGGAGGTATGCGGGAAAGCGGGCCAGGCGTTGGGCATAGGGCAGCACGGCGTGGGTCTGGGCCGCGAAGAGATTGTTGTACCAGACGTTGAGCAAGCCCTGCAGCACGGGCATGTTCTCTTCGAGAGGTGCGGTGCGGAAGTGCTCGTCGATGGCGTAGAAGCCGGCGAGCATCTCTGCGAACTGCTCTCGGCCTATGGCCACCATCAACGAGAACCCGATGGCTGAGTCGTAGGAATAGCGGCCGCCCACCCAGTCCCAGAACTCGAGCATGTTCGCCGGATCGATGCCGAAGCTGGTCACCGCTTCCTCGTTGGTCGAGACCGCGACGAAGTGTTTGGCAACTGCCTCGTTCCCCGCTCCGAGGCCCTTGAGGAGCCATTGGCGGGCCGCGGCGGCGTTCGTCAGGGTCTCGAGGGTTGTGAACGTCTTGGAGCTCACAACGAAGAGGGTCTCGGCTGGATCGAGGTCGTCGGTCTTGGCCCACAGGTCGACGGGATCGACGTTGGAGACGAACCGGCTGATGATGTCGGGGCTGGCGAAATCGGCAAGAGCTTGGGTGGCCATGGCCGGTCCAAGGTCTGATCCCCCGATCCCGATATTGACGACGGCCTGGATGCGCTTGCCCGTGTGTCCGGTCCACTCACCACTGCGGATCCGATCTGACAGGTCTCCCATCTTGTCGAGAACCCGATGGATGTCACCGACTACGTCATGACCATCAACCATGAGCGTGGTCCCCGCGGGCATCCGCAAGGCGACGTGGAGCACCGAGCGGTTCTCGGTCGTGTTGATGCGCTTGCCCTCGAACATGGCGTCGCGTCGCTCTTCGAGAGAAGCGCGCCGGGCGACGGCCACCAAGAGCCGCAGTGTCTCCGCGTTGACCCGGTGCTTGGAAAAGTCGAGGTGGAGGTCGGCTGCATCGACGACCATGCGTTCGGCGCGATCGGACTCTTCTTTGAAGAGGTCTCGGAGGTGGAGGTCTCGGACGGTCTCGAAATGGGTAGCGAGGGCTCGCCACTCTTCGGTCAACATGATGTCGACGACGTCACTCATGGGCCCTCCTTGATCTGGCCGGTCGATGTTCCCCCAAGAGGTGGGATCCGACGCACGGGGCCAGCTTGCCAGAGGCCGGAGCCGGCAGATGCGTGGGTGGGGACCACGCCGACGCTGAGGTCGCTCGGACCTCGTGGGCCTCGGGAAGGTGAGTGCCCGGTCCCTCGTACAATCACCCGGTGTCTCGACGTGACTGGTCCGCTCCGACCCGCGACGAACTCTCCCCCGCCACTCGGGCGCCAGGGCGGATCGACCGGTGAGCGTGTACGTCGACGACTGGCGGCAACCGGCCCGGGTGGGCCCGGTGACGGGGAGATGGTCCCACCTACTCGCCGATACCGAACCGGAACTTCATGCCTTCGCCGAGCGTCTCGGGCTGAAGCAGGCCTGGTACCAGCGACACCGTCGTCACCCGGCCCTCAACCACTACGACGTCACCGAACCAACGCGCCTCGAGGCCATCGCCCTTGGTGCGGTGCCGCTCACCTGGCGCGAGACGGGGCGCCTGATCCGAAAATGGCGCCGGGCCGAAGATTCCCCAGATGGTTGACCGTGGGGGCGCCGCCGGCCACGGTCACCATTCCTCGGCACTCGAGCTGATAGGAAGTGTCGCTCGGGCCGTGGGCTCGACCGGTGACTGAGGGAGGACACGCGGCGATGGCAGGTACTTCGGGGGGCTGTGCCGGGGTCGGACTGGTCGGGAGCACCCGCCGCGCCGGCGACCCGGGGATCGTCGGGTAGCGCCACAATGGGCGGCTCGACGACCTCGACGCCAGTGACAAGCGGGGACGGAGCCCTGGCCCGGCTCATGGCGGGGAACAAGAGATTCGCCGACGGCGTCCCGGTCAACCAGGGTCGCGACACCCTGCGCCGAGCTGAGGTGGCGCAGGGTCAGAGTCCCTTCGCCACCATCCTCAGTTGTGCCGATTCCCGGGTGACTCCCGAGGTCATTTTCGACGTTGGCATCGGCGACCTGTTCGTCGTGCGAGTCGCCGGCAACACGGCCACTGGTCCCGTCGTGCAGGGCAGCCTCGAGTTTTCGGTGGAGAACCTGAACACGGTCCTGCTGATGGTCCTCGGCCATCAATCCTGCGGAGCTGTGAGCGCGGCGCTCCGCGAGCGAGAGCCCCATCCCGGTCAGATCCCGAGTGTCATTGAGCCGATCCTCCCGATCGCCCGGTCCGTCGAGCACCTCGCGCCGCACCGCCGGCTCGACGCGGCGGTCGAGGCCAATATCCGGGCGCAAACCCAGCTCTTGGCCGACTTGGCACCGATCATCGGGCCGGCGGTGAGTGCGGGTCGCCTCATGGTGGTGGGAGCCGAATACCTGCTCGATTCGGGCACGGTCAACCTCTTGACGTAGGGAACTACCCGGCACCGTCGTCGCCTCAAGACGGCGGCATTCAACCCAGGGCGAGCTGTCCCGGCTCGATCGGGTTCGGGAGGGCGGACTCTCCCATAAGCCACGCATCGACTGCCGCGGCGGCGGAACGACCCTCCGCGATGGCCCAGACGATGAGGCTCTGACCTCGGGTCTGGTCTCCGCAGACGAAGACGCCGTCGATATTCGTGGCCCACTGCCCATCGGCGGCCACCGAACCCCGTGCATCGACCTCGATGCCGAACTCGGCCACGACGCCGTTGCGCTCGGTTCCGGCAAACCCCAGGGCTAACAGCACAAGGTCGGCCTTCTGCTCGAACGCGCTCTCCGGAACCGTCGTGAAGTTCGGACGGCCCGTGTCGAAGGTGACCTCGACCTGGTGGCCTCGCAGCGCTTTCACCGCACCATGGCCGTCGCCAACCAGTTCGGTGGTCGTCACTGAATAGAGCCGTCGGCCGCCCTCTTCATGTGCGGCCGACGTACGCAAGATCACGGGCCAGATTGGCCAGGGGTGCTCAGCGGCCCGGTCACTCGGGGGCTCAGGCATGATTTCGAGCTGGTGGACCGATGCCGCCCCCTGACGATGGGCCGTCCCCAAACAGTCGGCGCCGGTGTCTCCTCCGCCAATGATGATGACGTCCTTGCCCAGGGCCGAAATGGGTGACGCCGAAAGCGCCCCCTCTTGAACCAGGTTGGAGGGTTTTAAGTATTCGAGGGCGAAGTGCACGCCCTCGAGTGCTCGCCCGGGCACCTCAAGGTCCCGGGGCAGTGTCGCCCCGCCGGCGAGCACCACCGCGTCGAAATCCTCGAGCAGGCGTCGACCCGAGATGCTGCGCACATCGGGGGCACAGGCCACCGCCGTCCCCCGTTGCTCGCCGGGCTCGTTCGGGCGGTCCGCCGGGGCTGGGGTCGGGACCCCCACTGAGGTCGAGCAGACAAAGGAGACGCCTTCGGCCCGCAGCTGGGTCAGGCGACGGTCGAGGACCCGCTTTTCCATCTTGAACTCGGGAATGCCGTAGCGGAGCAGTCCGCCGGGCTTTTCGGCCCGCTCATAGACGATGACCGAATGCCCCGCCCGGGCCAACTGTTGGGCGCAGGCCAGCCCCGCCGGTCCCGACCCAACCACGGCCACCCGCTTGCCGGTGCGCTCCCTCGGGACCTGGGGGAGCACCCAACCCTCGGCCCAGGCGCGCTCGATGATGTCGTGCTCGATGCGCTCGATGGTTACCGGGTCGGCGTTGATCCCGAGCACGCACGCTGCCTCGCAGGGGGCCGGGCAGAGCCGTCCGGTGAACTCGGGAAAGTTGTTCGTCGAGTGGAGACGCTCGATGGCGTCGGACCAGTCATCGCGGTACACGAGGTCGTTCCACTCGGGGATCAGGTTGCCGAGTGGGCAGCCGTCGTGGCAGAACGGGATGCCGCAGTCCATGCAGCGAGCCCCCTGCTGGGCGGTGGCCTCGGCCGGAAATGGCTCGTAGACCTCCTTCCAGTCGCGCAGTCTTACCGGGATGGGCCGACGCCGCGGCAACTGCCGCGGGTACCTAATGAATCCGGTCGGCTCACCCATGTGCCGCCTCCATGACCGCGGCGTCGACCGATCGTCCCTCGGCCTCGGCCAGCCGGGTGGCCTCGAGCACTCGCCGGTAGTCCCGGGGCATCACCTTGACGAAGTCCAAGGCGGTGCGCTCCCAGTCGTCCACCAGCCGCTCGGCCAACGGGGACCCTGTCTCTCGGCCGTGCTCGGCGATGAAGTCGCGAAGCCAATCCTGGTCGTCTGCGTCGAGGGGCTCGGCGTCGACCATTTCGGGGTTGAAGCGTTCGGCGAATGTGCGCTCAGGGTCGTAGACGTAGGCCACGCCCCCCGACATCCCGGCGCCGAAGTTGCGCCCGGTCGGGCCGAGCACGACGACCTTGCCACCGGTCATGTACTCGCAGCCATGGTCGCCGACGCCCTCGACGATGGCGTGAGCGCCAGAGTTGCGCACGCAGAACCGCTCACCCACCTGGCCCCGGATGAATACGTGGCCACCGGTGGCTCCGTACAAGATGACGTTGCCGGCGATGATCTGTTCCTCGGCCACAAACTTGGAGGACTCGGGCGGTTGGATCACCAGCCGGCCACCCGACAGTCCCTTCCCAAAGTAGTCATTGGCGTCACCGAACAGCCGCAGGGTCACACCCTTGGGGACAAAGGCGCCGAAGCTCTGGCCGGCCGATCCCCGAAAGGTGAGGGTGATGGTCCCCTCGGGCAGGCCCCGACCGCCGCGGACACGGCTGATCTCCGAGCCGAGCAGCGTGCCGACAGTGCGGTCGACGTTGGTGATCACCAGATCCATGGCGACCGGCGTCTCGTCCTCGATGGAAGGGCGGCACACCTCGAGAAATTCGTGATCGAGGGCGGCGGCCAATCCATGGTCTTGTTGGCGTGTGCAGTGGCGGGCCGTGTTGTAGAGCGAGTCGGGCACGGTCAGGATGGTCGTCAGGTCGATGCCGCCCGCCTTCCAATGTTCGATGGCCGGGGCGGCATCGAGCAGGTCGGCCCGGCCGACGGCTTCTTCGATGCTGCGCAGCCCGAGCGCGGCCAGGTGCTCGCGCACCTCCTCGGCGATGTACTCGAAAAAGGTGGTGACGAACTCGGGGCGCCCGTTGAACCGCTTACGCAGTTCGGGAGTCTGGGTAGCGATACCGACCGGGCAGGTGTCGAGGTGACAGACGCGCATCATGATGCAGCCTGAGACCACCAGCGGGGCGGTGGCGAAACCGTACTCTTCGGCCCCGAGCAGTGCACCGACGATGACATCACGCCCGGTCTTCATTTGCCCGTCCACTTGGACGACGATGCGGTCGCGCAACCCGTTCACGAGCAGGGTCTGCTGGGTCTCGGCCAGTCCCAGTTCCCAAGGAACCCCCGCATGCTTGAGCGAGGTGAGGGGCGCCGCCCCGGTCCCTCCGTCGTGCCCCGAGATGAGCACGACGTCGGAGTGGGCCTTGGCCACGCCGGCTGCCACGGTGCCCACCCCCACCTCGGCCACGAGCTTCACATGCACCCGAGCCCGCGGGTTGGCCGATTTGAGGTCATGGATGAGCTGGGCGATGTCCTCGATGGAATAGATGTCGTGGTGCGGGGGTGGCGAGATCAAGCCCACCCCGGGGGTCGAGTACCGGGTTTTGGCGATCCAGGGGAAGACCTTGCGCCCCGGGAGCTGCCCTCCTTCGCCGGGCTTGGCTCCCTGGGAGATCTTGATCTGCAGATCGTCGGCGTTGACCAGGTACTCAGAAGTGACGCCGAATCGTCCGGAGGCCACCTGCTTGATGGCACTTCGGCGGAGGTCCCCGTTCTCATCGGGGGTGAAGCGATCGGGATCCTCGCCGCCCTCCCCGGTATTGGAGCGCCCGCCGATTCGGTTCATGGCGATGGCCAGGTTCTCGTGGGCCTCGGCCGAGATGGATCCATAGGACATGGCCCCGGTCGAGAATCGCCGCATGATCGCCGATGCCGGCTCGACCTCGTCGATGGGGATCGGGCCTCCGCTCGAGGGCTTGAGGCGCATGAGTCCGCGCAAGGTGGCCAGGTGCTCGGCCTGGTCGTCGACCAGTTTGGTGTACTCCTTAAAGACCTCGTAGCGCTTGGCCCGCGTCGCATGCTGCAACTTGAAGACGGTCTTCGGGTTGAAGAGGTGAATCTCGCCCTCCCGGCGCCATTGGTATTCCCCACCGACCTCGAGCTCCCTATGGGCCCGCTCGGTCGGCCGATCGAGATGGGCCAGACGGTGCCGGGTGGCAACCTCGGCCGCCAGCACCTCGAGCCCCACGCCGCCGATCCGACTGGCGGTGCCGGTGAAGTACTCGTCGATCACGCCGTGATCGAGCCCGATCGCCTCGAAGACCTGCGCGCCCGTGTACGACGCCACCGTCGAGATGCCCATCTTGGACATCACTTTCAGCACACCCTTGCAGGCGGCTTTCACGTAGTTCTGGTGGGCCTGTCGGGGCGACACGCCCTCGAGTCGACCCCCTGCGATCATGTCGTCGAGGGACTCCAGGGCGAGGTACGGGTTGACCGCGGCGGCCCCATAGCTGATGAGGAGGGCCATGTGATGGACCTCGCGGGCGTCTCCGCTCTCGACCACCAGCCCCACCTGGGTACGGGTTTTCTCCCGTACCAAGTGATGGTGGACGGCGGCCGTGATCAAAAGAGAGGGAATGGGCGCCAGCTCGGTGGTCGAGTTGCGGTCCGAGAGCACGATGAGGTTGGCGCCCTCGGCGATGGCCGCTGACACCTTGGATCGCACCCTCTCGATGGCGGTGGCCAGGGCCCGTCCGCCCTCGGCGGTCGGATGCCCGGCCTCGCCCGCGGTTGCGACCGGGAATAGGCAGTCGATGGCGAACGCCTTGAATCCCGGTGTCTCCCCGTACTCGTTGACGTACATCAGCTTGGCCAGGTCGTCTCGGTCGATGACCGGCTGGGGCAACAGAATCTGGCGGCACGCGCCCTGGACGGCCTCGAGGAGGTTGCACTCGGGCCCAACGGTGGCCGACAGGGAGGTGACCAACTCCTCCCGGATGGCATCGAGCGGCGGGTTGGTGACCTGGGCGAAGAGTTGGGTGAAGTAGTCGTAGAGCAGGCGCGAACGGTCCGAGAGCACGGCGATCGAGGTGTCCGATCCCATCGAGCCAATCGGCTCGATCCCGGCGCGGGCCATCGGGCTGAGGATGATGCGCAACTCCTCGGTGGTGTATCCGAAGAGTTTCTGGTGGGTCACCACGCTCGCATGCTGGGGGGTGAGCATGGCCCGCGGGGGAAGCTCATCCAGGCGCACCTGGTCGAGGTTCAGCCATTCGCCGTAGGGGTGTTCAGCCGCCAGCTGCGTCTTGATTTCGTCGTCGGTGACGATCCGTCCTTGCGACGTGTCGACCAAGAACATGCGTCCAGGCTGCAGCCGACCCTTCGTTACGATGGTGGCGGGATCGAGGTCGAGTACGCCGACCTCGCTGGCCAAGACGACCAATCCGTCGTCGGTGACCCAGTAACGGGCCGGGCGCAGGCCATTGCGGTCGAGCACCGCACCGACCACGGTGCCGTCGGTGAAGGCGATGGCCGCAGGCCCGTCCCATGGCTCCATCAAGGACGCGTGATAGCCGTAAAAGGCGCGGCGCGCCGGGTCCATGGACCGGTTGTTCTCCCACGCCTCGGGGATCATCATGAGCACGGCGTGCGCCAGGCTGCGCCCACCGAGGTGCAAGAGCTCGAGCACCTCGTCGAAGGAGGCGGAGTCGCTGGCCCCCGGAGTACAGATGGGGTAGACGCGTGACAGGTCGCCGGGTATCAGATCGGTCTTGAGCAGCGCCTCGCGGGCCCGCATCCAGTTGCGGTTCCCCGCCAGCGTGTTGATTTCGCCGTTGTGAGCCAGGTACCGGTAGGGGTGCGCCAGGGGCCAGCTCGGGAAGGTGTTCGTCGAAAAACGCGAGTGCACGAGGGCGAGACCTGATTCGAGCCGCTCGTCGGAGAGTTCGGGGTAGTACTCACTCAGCTGGTGTCCGGTGAGCATTCCTTTGTAGACGATGGTGCGGGCCGAAAGCGACGAGAAGTACAGCCCGTCGACGGTGTGCTCCACTCGCTTGCGCACAACAAACGCCAGGCGGTCGAGGGCGACGGCGTCAGGGACCGTGGTGTCGGCGTGGGGTGCCAAGAAAACCTGTTCGATCCGGGGTTCGGCCCGACGGGCCGTCTCCCCGAGGGTCGTGTCGTTGACCGGGACCGGGCGCCAGCCGACCACGGCCAGCCCCTCTTCGTGGGCGATCGCCGCCACCTGGGACCGGGCTTTGGCCGCATCATCGTGATCCTGGGGGAGAAACACCATCCCCGTCGCGTAGCGCCCCGGGGCCGGCAGGTCGAAGCCGGCATCGGCGGTGAGATCGGCCAGTAGACGGTGGGGAATCTGGAACATGATCCCCGCCCCGTCCCCGGTCGCCACCTCGGCCCCCGAGGCCCCACGGTGGGCCAGCCTCTCTAAGACCGTGAGCGCTTGACGGACGAGGGTGTGGCTCTTGCGGCCTTGGAGGTCCGCGACGAGGCCCACGCCGCAGGCGTCGTGCTCGTACGCCGGGTCGTAGAGGCCGCCGGCGGCGGGAGTGCCACCAGGGTCCGAGAAGGCCATGGTCGTCCTTTGGGGCTCGTGGCCATCGGTACGGGTCACAGTGCGCCGTCACCGATGGGCTCCTTATTGCGTGGAGTGCTGCCGCCCGGGACGACGTTGGCCCTGGTGCAGTCCATCTATATTACACCAGCCCCGCTTCCGACCGGTCCTTCTGGGCCGGGACGGTACGGCCCGCTCGTAGGATCCTCGGAGTGGATTTGGATGCGATCTTCGTCGGCGGCGGAGTCATCGGGCTGTCCGGCGCGTGGCGAGCGGCCCGCCGCGGGCTCTCGGTGGCCGTCGTGGACCCGGCGCCGGGTCATGGCGCCTCGTGGGTCGCCGCAGGGATGCTGGCACCGGTGACCGAGGCGCACTTCGGTGAGGAGCGCCTCGTCTCCTTGTTGGTGGCCGGGGCGGACCGCTGGGCGAGCTTCGCGGCCGAGCTCGAGGAGACTACCGGTCTCGATATCGGGTACCAACGGTGCGGGACGGCCGTCGTCGCGCTCGATACCTCGGACCGTGCGGTCATCGACGATCTGCTCGAGCTGCAATGGTCCTTTCACCTGGACTCTGTTCGTTTGTCGGGGAGCCAGTGCCGGGACCTCGTTCCGGCACTGGCTCCGGGGGTCAGGGGCGGCGCCCATGTACCCGGCGACCATCAGGTGGATAACCGTCGTTTGATCGCGGCCCTCCTGCGGGCCTGCGCCCTGAGCGGGGTAGACCTGGTTGCCTCCGAGGTGGTCGAGGTGACAACCAGAGTGGATCGTTCGGCCACCGGGGTTCGGCTGATTGATCGGTCCGTGATCGAGGCGTCAACGATCGTGTTGTGCGCGGGGTCTGAGACCGGGCTGCTCGGCGGGGTCCCTCCCGACGTGTTGCCCCCGGTTCGGCCGGTCAAGGGGGTCGTTCTGCGTCTCAGGGGTTCGGCCTCGGTGCCACTCGTGACCCGGACGGTGCGGGGGCTCGTCCATGGCCGGTCGTGCTATCTCGTCCCTCGGGCCGATGGGTCGCTCGTCCTTGGTGCCACGTCGGAAGAGCGGGGATTCGACCGCACCGTCCAGGCGGGGGCGGTGCACGCACTGCTTGACGATGCCCGGGCTCTGATCCCAGGGATTGACGAGCTCGAACTCGTCGAGTGCATGGCCGGACTTCGCCCCGGTTCCCCTGATAACGGACCATTTGTCGGGTGGACCGAGGTGCCGGGTCTGGCCGCGGCCACGGGCCACTTTCGCAATGGCATCCTTCTTGCTCCGCTCACCGCTGACGCCCTGGTTGCCATGGTGGTCGGGAACCCGGTTCCCGACCCACTCAGCGGATTCGGCCTCGGCCGGGTGATCCGGGGAGGCTCCGGCCATGCTGCTTCGACGTCGGCCCGGCCCATCTCGACCCGAACCCCGGAGCGCTGAGGTGACGGATTCGGACATGCCGGGGCCGGCCGGTATTCGCGCGACGGTCAACGGCGAAGCGGCTGACCTGGCGGCTGGGACCACTCTGGCCGAGGTGGTGGCGATGGTGTGCGAGAGCGATCGGGGGGTTGCCGTGGCCGTCGGGCGCGAGGTCGTCCCCCGGTCCGCCTGGCCGTCGTTCCGGGTGCGCGACGGGGCGTTCATCGAGGTCGTGACGGCTGCCGCCGGCGGCTGAACACGCAGAGCCACGTCGGGCAACCGGCCGTTCGTGTCGAGATTCAACCCCTCGGCCACCGGCGGTCACCTTCTCCCGGTGGAGCGGAGTACTCAGCTTCATTGCCGGGAACGCACGTGCTCGGACCAGCCCCGACCGTCCCACCAGCGCTGCTCCCCGCTGCCGCCCGGGTCGTCGTACCACCCGGCGGCCGGGAGGTCAGGCGGACGTCCACCCGCACTGGGGGCGTAGGGATCCCATGTGGCCTGGGAGAGCCGAGGACCGGTCATTGTGTTCAAGCGTTTGCGGACCACCAGAAGGTAAAAGACGGCGGTCGCCGCGGCGAAGGGCCAGAGCAGCACCCAGCCGAGCACCATGCCCACGATCCAGAGGGTCTTCTGACCGACGGTGAGCTGCCAGCGCGGTCGTCGGGCGGCGTCAATCACGGTCCAGATGCTGAGACCCAGTGAGGCCAGCAGGAGCAACCCGATGACCACCAACCATCCGTTCGATATCGAGATCACAGTCATTGTGGGGATTCCCGACGATGGGGCGCCACTTCCGCTTCAGTTCGACGGCCCACCCAACCAACCTCGGCGCTTGAAAAGGGTGAACAGCAGAATAACGGCGGCGAGCTCGGTACCGAGGCCCCAGCCGATGAACGTCCATTTGCCGACGATATGACCGACCAAAAAACTGAAATTCTGCCCGAAGAATCCGGTGAGGAAGCTGAGGGGCAAGAAGATGGTGGCGATGATGGCCAGCTGCTTCATGACAACGTTCAATCGGTTCGACACTGTTGAAATATGGGTGTCCATAACCCCGCTCAGCAGGTCCCGATAACTGTCGATCAGGTCGCTGATCCGGATCAGGTGGTCATAGAGATCCCTGAAATACCTCGAGCTTTCGTCGGTCATTCCTGGAACATCGATGACCCCCGAGATGAATCCGGCGAAGACGTCGCGCTGGGGTGTGACGGTCTTGCGGATACCGAGCAGTGTGCGCTTCATCTGGAAGAGCTGACCCAGTTGCTCTTCGGTGGGCTGTTGGAGTATCTGGTCCTCCAGCAGGTCTACCTGATCGTCGAATGCAGAAAGGATGGGGAAGAAAGAGTCGGTGAGGGCGTCGACGATGAGGTAGACAAGAACGATCTGGGGAGCAGCGGTTTCCGACGCCTTGTGGCGACCGATCCTGTTGCGGGCCGCCTCCACCGCCGGGCAAGCGCCGCGGTGGACGCTGACGACGCACTTTTCGGAAAAGAAGATGTGGAGTTCTTCGGTGGTCGAGCCGTCATCCGAAGCACCGTGGACCACCAGGTAGAGAAAGTCGTCGTAGTCATCGAGTTTCGGGCGCTGCCCGAAGTGCTCTGCGTCCTCCACCGCAAGAGGGTGGTAGTGGAACGTGTTGAGGAGCAGGTCGATCGCGTCCGAATCTGCCGGGTCACCATCGTCGAGGTCCAGCCAAAAGAACTTCCCGCTCGAGACCGCCGCGGTTACGTTTCCTATGGTGGCGCTGTTGGTCACGCCATCTTGGGCGAGGGTGCCATTCATGGCGAAAAGCTTCCCTTGCCGCGGGCCGCGGGACGGGGATACGCCCGCCGAGACGTCATGGGTCCGAACCGGACGCCGAGGGCGTCGCCGCCGGTGACGCCCTCGGCATGCCGTCTCCCACGGGCGCTGCACCTTCGGATGGCGGGGCCGCCGAACCAACGGTGGCATCTCCGGCGGGGGCTCCGAGGAGGCCTTCGAGGTTGGCCAGACGATCGGTCAGCACACCGAGTTGATCACCGATGGCCGCGTGGGACGCTTGGAGCTGCTCCTTGTTGGCATCGGTGTGCTCTTGGACGAAGAACGAGGCCACGGTGGCCGTCAAGACCCCGATCAAGCCGATTCCCACGAGCATGAGGACGACCGCGACCGACCGACCCATGTCGGTGATGGGGAATCGGTCGCCGTAGCCGACCGTTGTCACCGTGACGATCCCCCACCACAGGGCGTCGCCGTAGTTGTGGATGTTGGAACCTTTGGCGTTTGATTCAGCCAGAAGCACCAACCAGGAACCGAGGAAGAGCAACCCGGCTGCGGCGAGCAGGACCCGGAACAAACCGCGATGCAAGAGGATGGCCCGGGTCCTCAACACGCCTTCGGTTACGACCAATCCGACCTTCTCTACGCCGAAGAAGCGCCAGTATTGGAAGAAGGGCACCACGACAATTGCTGGCTCTAATTTGCGACTCGACACGTAACGCGCGGTGTCGGGGGTCATGACTAGGCGGACCACGTACTCGATCACGACGATGGCCCAGAGGACGAAGAGGACGGCGACCAAGGCCTCGTTTGTCGATCCGCGAGCGGTACCGGTCAGCACCATCACGAAGACGACCGCCCACCCGATCCCGACGGCAGTCATCGGCAGATTGGCCCGGTGTTCGAAGCGGTCGACGGCCAGGATGCGGTTGTCGACTTCCCCCCGGGCCGTGGCGATTTTGGCTTCTCGGAGCTGGTCCAGTTTGGCGCGGCGCTCGAGGCGCTCCAGTTCCACCTTCTCGAGCCGCTGGATGCGGTCGATGGAATTCGGCTTCTCCGGTCCTCCAGCCACGACTTGGCGAACCTACCGCCCGCACCGGATCGTCGGTTGGATCCCCGCCTCGAACCTTCAGGCCGACCTCAGGGCCCGAGGTGCTCGGTCGGCTCGGCCCCAGTTTGGCCGGCCGGCGGTGGACTGAAGCGGGCAGTGGCGGTGATCCCGGCGATCATGATCAACAGGGCTCCGGACACCAAGACGACGAACCCAATGCGAGCGCCCCAGGCCAAGCCGGTGCAGCTGTTGGCGAGCGCGGGATTCGGAAGCAGCCCCCCGGGGCCGTCTTGGCAGTTGGTTTGCACCACGGCGAAGACCATGGCCAGGATCGCACCGACCACGGCGGTGAGGGCACCGACGGCGGCGAGGACCTTGGGGGACGGGCGGCGCACGGGGGTCGATGGTACCGGCCGGCGACCCTGCGCAGTGATGAGCGCTATCAGCTGGGATTCGGTCTTCGCTCGGGCGAGCCGGCGATCCGGCCCGCACGCGGGATCGTCACGCAGATCTCACCGGGCGCAGCGTGGGGTGAGAGGGGACCTGGTGCCACCCGGGCCCCAAACCTACGTATCCTCGCGGCCGAGGAGAAGGACGGTACCGGGCGGTCAATCCGTGGCTCGCCGAGGCACGGGTGCGCATTCGCCGGCAAGGACTGAGGAGCCTCGATGGTCGGTCCGGAGATACGCAACAAGCCCCAGCGCGACTGGGTCGACGGGTCTGATACCGCCGCGGGCACGGGCACAGGCGCGGGCACAGGGGGAGGGCCGGGTCCCCTGCTCGGCGACCCGCCGACCTCGACACCACGGCTTGCCCGGGTCAGCGGGAGGTCCAAGGTCGGCATCGGCCTCACTGCGGTGGTACTCATTGTGACCTTCCTGGGCATCTCCAGCCTCCAGGCGCGCTCGCAGTTTCGTCAGACGAGCGCCCGCCTCGCTCACACCAGGGCGACGCTCCGCCAGACGGTCAGCGAGTTGCAGCGCGCCAGGGTTTCATTGGCCAAGACAACTGCGCAGGGCCACGCCACCCAAGAGACGCTGGCCCGAGTGAACTCGCAACTTTCGGCGGCGCGAGCTCAGCTTTCAACGGATCAGCGGAGCCTCTACATCCAAGGAGTCAGCATCTCGGCTGTCGACTCGTGTCTCGCTGGCGTCGAGTCAGCACTGAACGAGATCGCCTTGAATGATTCGAGCGGCGCCGCTGCCTCCCTGAACCAAGTGGCCTCAAGTTGTCAGACTGCCCAGGTCGGCAATGGCTAGGGCGCTCCCCCCCCGCCGCGTTCGATTGATGCGATCGGTGGCCGTGCTCCTCGCCTGCATGCTTGTTGGCGCGGCCATCGCAGTCGAGGTCAGCTCGCGAATGGACCTCCACCACGCTCAGGCGTCATTTGCCCGGACCCGGACCGAATTGCAGCACACCCGGGCCGATCTCAATGCAACGGTCGGATCGCTGGGCAAAGCGACCCGCGAACGCGACAAGCTCGCGACGTCGCTGCGCTCGACCAATCAGGAACTTGCGGTCAACACCCAAAGCCTTAACAACGACAATGGATCGATCTCGTTGCAGAGCCTGGATCTCACCACTCTCCACAGCTGCTTGCAGGGGGTCGCGTCTGCTTACCAGAGCCTGGCGGGTGGCAGCTTGCCCAAGGCAATCAGCGCCATCAACGCGGCCTCGGGCTCCTGCCTGACTGTCGAAGGTGGGGCCAGCTCCGGGCTAGTTTACCCATTCGACTTCCCCGATCCCGACGTCTTGACCGTCGGGGGAACGTATTTCGCGTACGCCACGAATTCGGCGGCGGGGAACATCCAGATCATCACCTCCACTGATCTCGCACACTGGAGCCCGGTGGGTGACGCACTCCCCCACCTGCCGGCGTGGGCGGCCCCCGGGACGATCTGGGCGCCGTCGGTCGCCCAGATCGGCAACACATTCGTCATGTACTACTCGGCTGGGTTCGCCCTGAGCGGTGAGCAGTGCATCTCCGACGCCGTTGCTACGTCGCCCGAGGGGCCGTTCGTTGACACCTCGGTCCTTCCCCTCGTGTGCCAACTGAACCTGGGCGGTTCCATCGACCCGAGCGCCTTCATCGATCCGGGAGGCACCGTCTACCTCGATTGGAAATCCGAAGGTGCCAACGGCCAGCCGCCGACCCTTTGGGCACAACAGCTCGATGCAGCCGGCACATCGCTCGCTGGACCTTCCCCCGCACAACTCCTTCAACCGTCGTTGAGCTGGGAGGACGGCATCGTCGAAGCGCCCGATATGTTCTGGTTGGACGGCCAGCGATATCTCTTCTACGCCGGAGCGGCCTGGCAGACCGACAAGTACGCCATCGGTGCCGCGATCTGCAGCACCGCACTTGGGCCCTGCACCAAGACGCAATCCCAGCCACTGTTTTCCTCGCAAGGCGACATCGTCGGACCTGGCGGCCCGACGGCCTTTTGGAACAGCTCGGGCACGTCGCCCGAGCTTGCATTCGCCGGCTGGCTTCCGAACGAGATCGGTTTCCCCCACAGCCGAGTGCTCTTCATTCGACCCCTGCAGGTAACAGGCGGCATGCCCGTGATCTGTCCTGCAACCGGCGCCCCGGTGGCGCCGGCTTCGTCGGGGGCGGGTCCAACGGCACCCCCGACGGCCTGTTCGAGCAACGGGCCGAGCGGGTGAGCCCGCTCTCATTGCGCTCACGTGGTCTGGACGCTGGCTCCTTCCCACGGGTCGAGCGTGAGTGCCCTGTCGACGCGTTCGCCGTCTCGGAGGCGACGCGTGCCGATGGCCACCGTACCCGGCGCGATCTCCAATTCCACCGAGACATCGGAGAGGTTCAGGATGGTTGTGAACGTTTCGCCTCTCCGCCAGGCCCAGGTGCCGGGGGGCGATGGGAGGCTGACGTAGGCCCCCGAGTGCAGATCGGGATGGGTGGCTCGCAGGGCGATGAGGTCCCGGGTGAACGTCAGCACTGAGTCTGGATCACCGATCTGGCCGGCGACATCACAATGGTCGGGGGTGGAAATCGGCAGCCAGGGTTCCGCATCCACTGAGGTGAAGCCGCGTCCGGGGCCGTCCGCCCACGGCATCGGGGTCCGCTCGGGATCCCGCCCGCTCGCGTGGGGCCAGTACTGCAGGCCGATCGGGTCCCGCAAGGCGGCCTTGGTCATCTCGCCATCGGTCAGTCCGATCTCGTCCCCCTGGTACAGCACGGGGGTGCCCCGCAGCGTGAGCAGCATCAACAAGGCGCATCGCAGCTTGCCTGGGTGCCCGGCCGCCCAGCGGGTGGCCAACCGGGAGGTGTCGAGGTTCGATCCGGTCCACACCGGCCACGCTCCCTCGGGCAGGCCGCGTTCAGTCGCTTCGACGACTGACCGCAGGGTCTCGGCGTCGAACTCGCTGTGGAGCCACGGAAGACTGAACGCCAGGTGCAGTTCGTCGGAGCCGTTCCCGTAGAAGGGCGGGATCATGGCCAAGTGGTGCACGTCGGTCTCGCCGAGCAACACCCGGGGCGGATCGTAGGAATCGGCTCGCGTCCGCCAGTGCTTGAGGATCTCGTGGACCTCGGGCCGGTTGGCGTTGAATTCGAATCGTTGGCCCCAGATCTGCTCGACGACGGCATCGGCGTCGGTCGCCGGAGGATTGTCGCGCAGCTCGTCATCCTTCACGATCATGTTGCAGACGTCGATGCGGAAGCCGGCGACGCCTCGATCCCACCAGAACTCGATGATCTCATCGAACGCCTTGCGGACGTCGCGGTTCCACCAGTTGAGGTCGGGCTGGGCGGCCGTGAAGTTGTGGAGGTAGTACTGATCGGTCCGAGGATCGAGCGTCCATGCCGCGCCGCCAAACTGTGCCACCCAGTTGTTCGGTCGGGATCCGTCGGGCCGGGGGTCCGCCCACACGTACCAGTCTCGGTGGCTCGATGTGCGCGAGGCCCTCGAATCGATGAACCACGGATGTTGGTCGCTTGTGTGGTTCGGGACCAGGTCGAGCAGGATCTCGATGCCGCGCCGTCGCGAGCCGGCGATCAATTCGTCCAGCGCTTCGAGGGTTCCGAAGTCGGGGTCGACGTTGCAGTAGTCCGCGACGTCGTAACCCCAGTCGGCGTTGGGTGAAGGGGAGACAGGTGAGAGCCAGATTCCCCGGACCCCCAGCCATTCGAGGTGATCGAGATGGGCGATAACGCCACCGAGATCGCCTATGCCGTCGCCGTTGGAGTCGGCAAAGGAACGAGGGTAGATCTCGTAGATGACTCCGGTCTTCCACCATGCACCGGCTAGCTCCGCCATTGTCCGAGTGTACTGAGGACGGCGGGTCACGGATCGAGCAACACGGTGGCTCTCGCCGGAGCGTCCGCGATCACTGTCGGACGTCGCGATCCGCAACGCTGCCCCGATGATCAGCGCGGCCGCCATCATCTTGGCTGGGACATTCGGTTCGTTGATGCTCACCGGGATCGCGCAATTGACCGAACTCGGATTCGGCGTGGGCGTCGGCATCCTGATCACCGCCCCCGTGCTGGCGATCCGGCTCGTCCAGGCATGTCTGCCCTGCGGAGCTGGCACTTCTGGTGGCCGGGCAAGATGCACCACCACCGAGGCTTCTGCGGAGGATCGGGAGGCGTCTCAGCCGGTCGGAAATACGAGCTGAACCGATACCGGCGGACCGAGAAGAAGATGGGGACTGACACCTCGTGCGGGGATCACCAGGGAGGGCACCGCCAAACCCGATCCCGTGGCGTCGCTACGAAACCTCGTAGGGCAATTACGCTGGCCGCATGGATGATCGTGGCCTCGGCCGGGCCCCGGAGGCCAACGTTGGTGCTCCCCCGGTCGCCGCGCCAGCGCTTGCACTCAATGGGATGCGCCGTGCCTCCTGTGCCGTCCTGATCGAAGAGGTCCCGACTCCATACCATCGGGCCCGCGATGTGGCCGCGGCACGGGGCCGTGTCGAGTACGACCCAGCAACGGTCCATGTCGATGCGCTCTGTGCGGGTGCTCCCCAGGGAGGTCATGGGGCGTCGTCCATGGCGGAGAGCAACTCAGGGTTGTAGTGCTCAGCGCCCCGGCAGACTCGCTGTCTCCTACAGAGCACGACGGACCATTCCTGGTGACCACAGAGCTCGCTCTCGGCGGGATGCACTGCGGTGCCTGCGCCACCCGGATCGAGAGGGCTCTGGCTGATCTTCCGGCGGTTGCCAGTGCGTCGGTCAATCTGGCCACAACACGGGCATTCGTTTCCTACAATGCCGAGGCCATCGATCCTGAGGATCTGTGCCGCGCCGTGAGCGACGTTGGGTACTCGGCGCAACGGGTGGTTGCCGACGACGCGGGGAGCCCGAGTGAGGACTCCGATCGTTGGGAACTTCGCGCCGCCATTTCGTGGCCACTAGCGCTCGCCGCCCTCATGGTGGCGCTGCTCGCACCCGAGACGTCCGCCTCTGGATGGACGGTGCTGGTATTGGCCATCGTTGTAGAAATCGCCGGCGGTTGGCCGTTTTTACGAACGAGTGCCCGGCTGTTGCGGCACGGTGCCACCAGCATGGACACCCTCATCGCGCTCGGAACCCTATCCGCTCTCGCAGTGAGTGCAGTCGAAGCAATCGCTCTTGGTGGCCGTCACCTCCATCTTGGCGGTGATGGTGCGTTCGCCGCCCGTCTGCACGGCGTGATGGCCCCCCTCATCGTGTCCATTTTGGTGACCGGTCGGGCGATCGAGGCCCGAGTCCGTCGGCGGGCGGCACATGCCCTCCATTCGCTGCTCTCTCTTCGGCCGCCGACCGCTCGAGTGGTGTTGGACGTTGATGACGATCGCGGTGAGCTCGTGTCTCCCGAGAGCATTCCTGTCGGTGCGTTGGTCAGGGTGCGAGCGGGTGAGGCGATTCCCCTCGACGGGACCGTCGTCAAGGGATGGTCACCAGTGGACGAGTCCATGCTCACCGGCGAGCCGCTTCCGGTAGAGCGCGGGCCTGACAGTCCGGTCACCGGGGGTACGCGCAACGGCAGCGGGGTCCTGGTCGTTCGGGTGGGCACGCTCGCATCAGAATCTGTACTCGCCCGCCTTCAACGACTGGTCGAAAACGCCCAACGCGAGAAGGCCCCGGTACAACGTGTTGCCGATCGCATCAGCGGCGTCTTTGTTCCAGTCGTCCTCGTGGCCTCGGCGTTGACCTTCTTCGCCTGGTGGCTGATCGCCGACGACCTGGGGAAAGCCGTCCTGAGTGGCGTGGCGGTCTTGCTGGTCGCGTGTCCGTGCGCCATGGGTCTGGCCGCTCCCGTAGCCATGATGGTCGGCAGCGGTCGCGCATCGGCACTGGGGATCTTTATCCGAAGCGGTGAAGCCATGGAGCATTTGGCCTCGATCGATACCGTCGTCTTCGACAAGACCGGAACCCTGACGGAACGCTTTGCCAGCGTGACCGGGGTGAACGCAGTTCACGGAGTGAGTCAGGCAGAGGTCCTCGGCACCGCTGCCGCGGTGGAGGCAGAGAGCGATCACCCGATTGCCGTGGCCATTCTCGCTGGAGCTCCGCCAATCGGCCCTGTCGCCGACGGACACGTGCTTGCCGGTGTCGGCGTGGTCGGAACCGTTGCCGGTCGCCGGGTCCAAGTGAGTCGCCTTGAGCTGTCACGTCTGCCGGAATCCTTGGAGGCGGCAGTTACTGAGAGCCAAGGGCGCGGGGAGACCGTGGTGATGGTCGAACGCGAGGAGGTGGTGATCGGGACAATCTCGCTGGCCACCCCCCTGCGGCCCGAAGCGGTATCGTCGATCACCCGTCTTCGTGAGCAGGGGTTCAAGACGGCAATCCTGAGTGGCGACAGTGAGCCCGCGGTGCGCACCGTCGCCGCAGCCGTGAATATCGATTGGTTCCAGAGCGGACTGACCCCGTCGGGCAAAGTTGATTCGATCAAGGCATTGCAAGCCCGGTCGCGAGGGGTCGTCATGGTGGGAGACGGGGTGAACGATGCTCCAGCCCTCACCGCTGCCGATGTGGGCTGTGCCATCGGGAGCGGCTCGCAAGTGGCCCTGGCCAACAGCGATGTCGCATTGCTCGGCAATGATCTTCACGGCGTTCCCGCTGCGATTGGTGTCGCAGGGTCGACCTACGCCGTGATCCTGGAGAACTTTGGGTGGGCCATGGGGTACAACATCTCCGCCCTCCCCCTCGCCGCGGCCGGGCTCCTCGATCCACTAATCGCGGCGATTGCCATGGGTCTATCAAGCCTCGTCGTCGTTCTCAACAGCCTCCGGCTCACCCGTCTCGGCCGGTCTGGTCTCGATCAGCTCGCCGCGCCCCGCGTCATGCGGGGGGCGAAAGGTGTCGTCCTCTCCGTGGCCCTGCCGGTCGTCCTGTTCGCCGGGGCGACCTTGGGATTCCAGGCGGTATCGCCAGCCCGCGGCCAATCGTTGCTTCCCAGCCTGCCGACTATTTCTTCGATCGCGCTCCCCGGTGGCGTCAGAGCCGAGGCCTACCTCGATCCCGGCCAGCCTGGCGTCAATCAGTTCCATGTGATCTTCCAGGGCGGGGCCGCATCGACGGCGACGGTACGGGTTCGTGCGTCTCGTGACCAAGGAAGTTCCCAGGTGCTGCGCCAGCTCCGTCTCAGTCCCGGGCACTTCATCGACTACGTGGAGTTGACCAAAGGAACATGGCGGTTCGACGTGGTGACCACGATCGGTGGGAAGACGAGCTCGTTTGGCATGAGACGGGCGATCACGTGACCATGCCAGCTCCAATTCTCCAGTGATCGAGCTGTGGCGCCAGGCCCCGCCGTCGGAGGAAGTGGGTTAGAGCATCAAGATCAGCATGTAGCCCATCGTTATGCACATCGCGATGTGACAGCCCATCTCGAGACGAGGCGCAAGCCACCGCGGTTGCTCTATCTGTGGTGATACAAGTACACCGCTTGCTGGCCCGGCTGCGGTGGCCATCACGCTGGCCCGTGCCGGCGAGTACCGGTTTAACGCATCGAGCTGCCATATGGCCGACCCGAACAACACCAGTACGAAGAACAGCGGAAGGCCGACGAAGTTTGCAGTGCCACCGGTGACACTGGTCATGGCTGATTCCGAGGCACCCCCGATGGCCGACGGTGCTCCTGCCAGGTACATGTAGAGCATGGCGCACGCCATGACCAAGTGAGTCAGGTAGTGAGAGATCCGGTGAGCGTGCAGGTCATCTGTACCGCCGATACCGTGCTGGGAGACGAATCGGAGGCTCTTTCCCAAGAACCAAATGGCCAAGAACGAGAAAACGACCTCCCACACACCGTTCGGTATCACGTTCAGTGCCGGCGCTAGCACTCCGGCCATCGCAGCTCCCATCAGGACGTGCGAGATGTTGACGTCGTAGTGGATGGATCGATGCCAGAGCGGCGCAGCAACGAGTCGACCGGCGCAATACAACAACACCCCCACCATTACCGAAGCAAGGATGTCGCCGAGCCATGTCTGGGCGCCCACTGCCTATGCGCTCCGAGGTTCTACGACGTTGTCGGATCCCCGCGATGTGGCGGCCGATGACCTCGATCGGCCCCTCCAGTAGGCGAATCCAAGCAAGATCAGGAGCGGACCGGAGTTCGGGTCGGTGGCCGAATGGGTGAAGATCTCTCCGAAGTTCTCTCCGAACACCCAGATGAGCACGGCCAGGACGATGCCGAGAGCCGTGGTGACGCGCGCCGCACCGCTTGGCAGGTAGACCCCGACAGCGACGATTCCAAGCAGCACGGCCAAGACGATGGATACGCCCACTCCCCGCTGGGCCAAGAGGCTGGCCACATAGTGGTCGGTTCGGGCGAGCCACCCGGGCTCCCCCGAGGCGAGTTCGCCGACGATCCTATGGAGACCGTCGGCCGAGCGGCTCGAGCCGAGTATGGCAACCGAGCCAAGAAAGCCCCACAAGACGAGCCAGATCACCTTCGCCGCCCGCTCCCCCACGGCTCGGGCGGCGATGAACGGGGGTGTTGATGAGCCGGAACGCTCCGTCGGCCAGAGCAGCACCGCCAGCACGACGTACAGCAAAACGGCCCCGGGCGCGCCGCTCACTGGATTGGAATCCCCGGTGAGCACGCGCCCCAAGCCCTCACCGACCCACCAGACTCCGAGGGACCAGATGATCGACAGGACAAGCGCTGGCTTGAGCGTCGGACGCCACGCAATTCCGAGCGCGATAAGCAGTTGTGTCAGCGCAAAGACGGCATTCGCGGGCACTGGATGGTGCTCGATCGTCTGCGCTGCCCAGCTGATGGGGTGGGCCACGACAGCGGGGTTCCCCCGGGCGGTCGGCCCGAGCATCTCGAGTCCGAATGACCTCGTGAAGAAGTAAGACTGGAGCTGGAGGATCGCGTCGAGGAGCCAGACCGCGGCCAGCGCCAGCTGGAGGATCCGCCGCCCGTCCGGTGCGCTCCAGGCAACTCCCGCGGGGACGGTTGTTGGTTGCGCCCGAGTCGCGCCGAGAGTGCTCGCGACGTCGCTCATCTTTGCCAAACTCCCCCGTCCAATTCGGCTCTTCTCGAAGGCGCACCGGATGCCCGGTCAGGGCAGCGTAAACCTCGCAATGTAGTTCTCGGCAGAATCCGGTATTGCATGGGAACCCCAGTCAATCAGGTCCGTCGACGGACCACTGGGCGCCAACGGGCTCGCCGACGGACCCTCCCACGGTCGAGCGCTCCATGGCGCCTGAACGGGCCAGATGACCAGGCGTGCTCCACTCGGTGCAGGTAGCCTCTCGAAAATGAGACTCCGATGGACGCGGTTGCTGGGCGCCGGGGCGATCGTCGCCACAGCGCTGGTCACGGTGGAGGCTCCCGCGGGTGCCGTCGGACCACCGGTGATGACGATCAATATGCAGGCGGCGCATTCGTACACCCCCGACGCTCCTCCCGGAGCCACTGACGACTACCACTGCACTTTGGTCAATCCTCACGTCACCCAAAACTCCTTCATCATCTCGAGCCACTTCTACCCCAATAGCCCCGAGGTCCATCACTCGATCATCTTCCTCGTACCCCCAAGCCTTGCCGCAGACGCCGAACAAGCAGATCAGGGCGGGAAAGGTTGGACCTGCTTTGGTGAATCGGCACTGCCGAACACCGTGGCGCGGAACCAGATATCGAACACACCGTGGCTCACCGCCTGGGGGCCAGGCCATGGCGAGGACATCGAGCCACTCGGCACCGGTGTCCCGTTCCCAGCGGGCAGCCTTGTGGTCATGCAGGTCCACTACAACCTGCTCGTCGGCGACCACCCCGTGAAGGTCAAGATGCAGCTCCACACGGTGCCCGCGTCGACCCCGCTTCGACCGCTCAGCCTCGACCTCATGCCGGCGCCACCGGACATTCCCTGTCCCACCGGTGTGACCGGACCGCTCTGCAGCCGTGCGGCATCCCTGGCCAACCTGGGACAACGATTCGGACAGAGCGCCATCGGCTTCGACAACGCGCTCGAAGGCATCTGTGGGCGCAATCCGAACGACCCGCCCAGTGGCGACTCGACGTCGTGCACCTGGCCGATCGGCAAGAACGGCAACATCGTGCGTCTTGGGGTGCACATGCACCTGCTGGGTAAGGACATGAAGATCGTCTTGAATCCCGGGACACCCGGAGCCAAGACCCTGCTCGATGTGACGAACTACGACTTCCACTATCAGCGGTCGTACAATCTGAAGACCCCGGTGCCAGTCGTACCGACCGACAAGATCGGCGTGACCTGCACATACGATCCGACCTTGGCGCAGGAACTTCCGGCCCTCAGGAAAGTCGCTCCTCACTTCATCACATGGGGCGACGGATCTTCCGATGAGATGTGCCTGGCCCTGGTCATGACGACCCCTCCCAACAACGAGCCTGAGTCGGCCGCTCTGGCGGGGGCTTTCTCAAACCAGTCTGTGCGGTAAGGCTCTCCGGGCATCCCGGCCATGGCAGGGGTTTGAGCGTCCGGCGGTCCGAGTGGGACGTCGTTGTGTTCTCTGGTTGCAATGACGGAGGACCGTCTGGCCCCCGTCAATCCCCCTCCCAACAACCGAGGATCACGTCGGCGACAGTGACGGCCACGGCGGCCCTGCTCGTCGGTGGCACGCCAAATTGGTTCGGAAGTCTGGAGATGTCGACCAGGAGGACCTTCCAGTCCTTGCGTACCACGACCGAACCATCGGTGGTTTGAAACGCGCCCTGTCCGAGGTTGCCGATAGTCCTGGTGTCGCCCAGCTGGCGTCCGAGCATCCGGAAGTAGGCCTTGGTCTGTGACCAGCTAGACAGCTCTTTCACAGAGAGTCCGAATTCGCCGGTGTGGTATTGGTACTGGCAGGAATAGAGATGAGCTACCCAGGTGGGCGTGGACACGAGAGCCTTTTCTCCGAGTACCTCGGCCATATCGTGCTGTGCCTCGTCCGCACACACCATTTTTGAGATGGTTGAAGGGAGCGGTCCGGCCGGCAGGGGCACCTTGGGATCCGCCTTCGGCGAGGTGGTGCCACACGCGGCCAGGAGGAGGGCGACCAGCACGACGACAGGCAGCGAGCGATGGCGCACGACGCGAGACAGTAACAGTCGGTCCTCTTGTGGCCAGTGCAGCCCAGCTGCCAACAATGCGGATCGCCGTGGCGCAGATCGGGCTGCTAGCGAGGGGGCCTGGGGCCGGACAACGACCCGCTGAAGTGGCGAAGGCGCGCGCTATTCCACACGACGAACGCTGAGGACAGGGCCATCGATGCACCAGCGATCAGTGGGTTCAGAAGTCCCAACGCGGCGAGAGGGAGCGCGGCGACGTTGTAGGCAAAGGCCCAGACGAGATTGCCTCTGATCGTCCGTAGTGTGCGCCGGGCCAACCGGATTCCATCGGGCACGATCCGCAGGTCGTCTCGGAGAAGGATCATGTCTGCGGCATTGATGGCGACGTCGGTCCCAGATCCGACGGCCAACGCGAGGTCAGCCGTGGCCAACGCCGGCCCATCGTTGACCCCGTCCCCCACCATGGCCACCGATCGCCCGGCGCCCTGCAATTCCCGGATCACGTCCACCTTCTCATGCGGGAGAACGCCGGCAATCACATTCTCGACGCCGATGGCCGCTCCGACCGATCTGGACGCAGCTTCATTGTCTCCGGTGACCAGGAGGCAGTCGAGCCCAAGTCGGCGCAGCTCTGCCACCGCCGCTTTGGCGGACGGCTTGACGGTGTCGGTCAAGGCCAGAGCACCAACCAGCTCGTGGTCGATAGCCACGAGCACAACCGTCCGGCCGCACAGTTCCCACTCGGTGGAGCGCGCCAGAAGGACCTGGGGGACAGTGATGGACTCGTCGATGAAGAGCCTCGCTCGGCCAACGAGGACATCGTGACCATCGACGTCCCCGTGGGCACCCAGTCCAGGAAGGGCGGCAAAGTTGTCAACCTGGGGCAGCGAGCCGCACTCGTTTTGGGCCCATTCGGCAATGGCTGTGGCGATGGCGTGCTCAGACGCCTGCTCCAGAGCGCCAGCGCAACGCAGCATCGTCTTACGGGCGCAATGTGGCAGAACCGAGACGTCGGTCACAGACATCCGGCCCGTCGTGATCGTACCCGTCTTGTCCAACACCACAGTGTCGATGGCGCGGGAGGATTCCAGTGCACGGTATCCCTTCACGAAGATACCGAGCTGTGCGCCCCGCCCCGATGCCACCATGAGTGCGGTGGGTGTGGCGAGCCCAAGCGCGCAAGGACAGGCGATAATGAGAACCGCCAAGGCGGCGCCGAAAGCCCATTCGCCCGCCGCTCCGCTGAGAAGCCACCCGCTCAAGGTGAGCACGGCAAGGACGAGAACCGCCGGAACGAAGATTCTGCAAATGCGATCAGCCAACCGTTGGACGCTGGCCTTCTCCGATTGTGCCTGCTGGACGAGCTTCACCATATGGGCCAGTTGTGTATGCGCTCCAACTTCGGTTGCCAGCACAACCAAGCGGCCGTTCACTGTGACCGTTCCACCAACGACCTCGTCACCTTCGCCGACTTCGCTCGGCACCGGCTCTCCGGTCATCGCGCTCCGATCGATGGCCGAACGGCCCAGCACGACGAGCCCGTCGGCAGCGATCGTTTCACCAGGCCGGGAGATGAACCTCTCTCCCCGGCTCAGGAGCGCTGTTGGCATCTGTTTTTCGGAATCGTCATCGCCGAGCACCACGACGTCTTTGGCTCCGACAGCTGCAAGCGAACGGAGTGCGTCACCCGTCCGGCGGCGTGAGCGGGCCTCGAAATATCTACCGGCCAACAGAAATGTGGTGACTCCGGCGGCAACGTCGAGGTAGATCGCGCCTCCAGACTGGTGAATGAGCACGAAGAACGGAGACCGCTCGGGTTCGCTTACGTCCTTGACGAACATGGCGTACAGGGACCACGAAGTTGCGGCAATGATGCCCATCGACACCAAGGTGTCCATCGTGGACGTGCCATGAAGTGCAGCGCGGAATGCTGCCTTGTGGAACGGCCATGCCGCCCAGAGGACCACCGGTGCCGCCAAGGCGACGAGGAGCCACTGCCAGTGGGGGAACCGAAGGTTCGGGACCAACGAAAAGGCCACGGAGAGATCGCACAGCGGCATGAACAAGAGCGCGGCGACCGCCAGCCGGCGACCGAGGTACCGAACCCGCTCATCTGCGTCGGCTTTCTCTGCATCCGCGTTCTGTTGTCCTGTGAGGCTGGCCGAGTAGCCCGCCGCTTCGATCTGGTGGATCAGGAACTGGGTCGGCACATCGGAGGACAGCTCGACGATGACCCGCTCGGATGCGAGATTGACTCGTGCTCGGACATTGTCGAGGTTGTTGAGCTTCATCTCGATCCGAGCGGCACAGGCGGCGCAACTCATCCCCTGGATCGAGAGTTCAACTTCGGTGTCGGTAGGCCCTTGTGTCTGGGTAGTCGAGACGACGGTCATCGGTAGACGGATCGTACGCGCATCATCTGGGTTGATGTCGACGATGGGCCGGGGGCCAGGGATTGGATCATCACGGGAACCGGGAACCGGGTAGAGCCATTTCCAGGGAATCTAGCGATCCGATTGGCAATTGCCAAGACCACCGAGGTCCGCTGGTAACGATCTGGATTTCGTCCGAGACCCGCCCATGCAGCCAATTCGAGTGTCGAAACAGCGGTGTCTCATACCGACTCGAGGACGACGGTTCAAACGCCGTTGGTGGTTGTCAAGCTGGAACGAATGAACTGACACCGCTCGAGCAGCTGTTTGACTGAGTTTCTCATTGGTCCTACCTGGCCTTATCCGCCACGAATCCTTCAGCGGTGTCACCTGTGATGCTCGACGTCCGTCCCCCGCTCGCCGGTGCGGGCGGTACTGTCGTGCGCGCATGAGCCTGATCATGAGTGCCCTGGACTGCCCGAAAGCGGCGACTTCTCGGGTTTTCTGCCTGTCCGACAGCCCACAGCCCGTAGTTGTCTCTGAACTCGGCAACGAAGCCCGTCGGGCCGCAGCGTGGCTCCGGGCCTTGAGCGGCACCGGCGGCACGGTCGCCGCGCTGCTCACCGCTTCGCATGACTGCCTGGCGGTCATCTTCGGGGCCCTTCGAACAGGCTGCGTCCTGGTTTCACTGCCCCACCCCGCCCGGGGGATGGGAGCGCAGGAGTACCTGGGCCAGATCACGACGATGTGCGCCATGACCGGCGCGACTCATCTCCTGGCCGACCCGGCCTACCTCGGGTTGCTTAGTGCGGGGTCGCTACCCGTTCACGGGTTCAACGAGTTCCGGTCCACCCACTCGTCCCTTGCTGCAGACGTCCCCGGGAGTTTCGTACAGTTCACGTCGGGCAGTACCGGCACACCCCGGGGTATCGCGCTGAGCCTCGACGCCATCGACGCCAACCTGACCAGCATGTTCGACTGGCTCGAGCCCGGGCCTGACGGGGTGATCTGCAGCTGGCTGCCACTCTCCCACGACATGGGCCTAATCGGGTTCGCCCTCTACGCGCTGTGCTCGGTGTGCCCGCCGTGGTCGAGCGCCGTGGACGTCGTCCTGCTCAAGCCCGAGACTTTCCTGGCCGACCCGGGCAGCTGGTTGCAGGCGTGTACTGACTTCCGGGCGACGTCGACCGCCGCACCGCCGTTCGCGCTGCGGTTCGCCGCGCGGGCTATGCGGACTGCCCGAACCCCCTACGATCTCTCGACGCTGCGCAGCTTCGTCGTCGGGAGCGAGCCGGTCTCCGCCGACGGCCTCCGGGCTTTCACCGAGGTTGCCTCGGTGCATGGCCTCCCACCCAATGCATTGTGCCCGGGCTACGGACTGGCGGAGGCGTCGTTGGCCGTTGCGATCGCCAGCCCCAAGGAGCCCTGGTCATCGGTCCGGGTCGACTCGGAGGCCCTGGCGGGGCGACAGTGGGGCGAGGTCGCCGACGGCGGGGTCGAGCTCGTGTCGTGCGGCGCCCCGCTGCTCGACGTACAGCTGCGGACGTCGGGAGATCAGGCGGTGGGCGAGCTCGAAATCAAGAGTCCCTCGCTTCTCACCCGCTACGTCGGTGAGGCCAAGGCCCCAGTGATGGCGGACGGGTGGTTGCATACGGCTGACCTCGTGCACCTTGGCGATGACGACGTGTTCATCGTGGGGCGAACTGACGACGTGTTCGTGATCGCTGGGCGGAACATCGATGCCCGCGAGCTGGACGCCGTCGCCAGCTCCCATCCCGCGACTCGGCCCGGCAACGCGGCGGCGGTGCTCGACGACTTCGGGCGCTACGTCGTCGTGGCGGAGCCCAACAGCCCGGTGGACGACGCCGCTGCCCTACGCGAGGCCGCCCGGGAGATCCGGGTGGCCCTGGTGAGTCGCTTCTCGGCCAGTCCGTCCGCGGTGATCTTCATCGAACGAGGTACCCTCCCAAAGACCCCGAGCGGCAAGATCCGGAGGAACCATCTTCAGGCGCTCTGGCGCAACGGGCAGCTTGCAGAGGTCGTGTCGGGCTAAGAGCGGGGCAGGAATTGCGAGAGGAGCCCGATCAGGTGGGGGCCCCGTTGACGACCGGTGAGTTGAGCGGGGACCCGCCCATCGAGCCATCGAACGCCGCGTCCCCGAAGGCGAAGATGCCCCCGTCGGTGGCCAGCTCCCAGTAGCCGCCCCCGTCGAACGTGGTCATCAAACCGACGATCGGCTTGTTCAGCGGCTTGCCACCCATTGACCCGTAGAACTGGGTGTCGCCGAAGGAAAACATGCCCCCGTCGGAGGCCACTTCCCAGTAGCCCTTGCCCGTCACGTTTGCGGCGATCCCTACGATGGGCTGGTTGAGGGGCTTGCCACCCATCGATCCGTAGAATTGCGCATCGCCGAACGCAAAAATCCCCCCGTCGGAGGCGACCAGCCAGTAACCCAGACCATCGGGGGTCGCCGTGATGCCCACGATCTGCTTGTTCAGCGGCTTGCCACCCATTGACCCGTAGAACTGCGCGTCGCCAAAGGCAAAAATCCCCCCGTCGGAGGCGACCAGCCAGTAACCCAGACCATCGGGTGTGGCCGCCATGCCGACGATTGGCTCGTTGAGCGGCTTGCCCCCCATTGACCCGTAGAATTGCGCATTGCCGAAGCTGAACATGCCACCGTCGGAGGCGACCTCCCAATAGCCGCCGTCGCCCGGGGTGGGTGCCATGCCGACGATGGGCTCGTTGAGCGGCTTGCCGCCCATCGACCCGTGGAACTGGGCGTTGCCGAAGGAGAAGATCCCCCCGTCGCCGGCCACCTCCCAGTAACCGGGGTTGGGCGTGTAGGCCTCGAGGAGGCCAAATTGGGATCCCACGGTGTTTCTGTACCACCCGGCCGCATCGCAGGCTCCGCGGTCCGTACACGAGACGGTGTTGAGGCCGGATGTCTCGGGCGTCCCGGTCGCGGCGTCGGGAGTCTGGGGTGCGGTGAGGGCGCTCCAGGTGCTCCCCGACTCCGTGTCGATGAGGCCGATGTCATTGCCCGAGCCCGACGAGTTGAGGTAGCTCCCGACCACCGTGCAGTCACCGACGGCCACGCACGAGACCGAATTTAATGAGGTGTCCTGGTTAACCCCGGTGCCGGCGTCGGGCGGTTGCGGGGCCTCCTGGGCGATCCAGACTCCACCGGTCAGGGTCTCGATCAGGCCTCGCGATTCCCCCGAAGTGTCCGCGTACTTCCCTGCCCCCGTGCAGCCCCCGTCCGGAGTGCACGACATTGAGCTCAACAAGGCGTCCTGATTCGAACCCGTACCGGCGTTGGCCGGCTCGGGTGTTTCCGTCGGGGTCCACACTCCTCCCGAGAGGCGGTCGATCAGGCCCCGGCCCTGACCGCCCGTGTCGGAGTATGTGCCTCCCACGACGCATGATCCGGCGGCACACGAGAGGCTCTCGAGCAGGCTGCCTTGTGTCCCGGCGTTGGAGGGCAGCGGGGCATCCTCCGCCGTCCAGGCTCCGTTCGACTCCTGGAGGACGTCGCCCTGGAGGTAATCACTCGGGTTGATGTAGGCCCCTTCCGCGACACAATTGTTCGAAGAGGGACAGGAGACCAACTCGAGAAGTGCAGTCCCATGGGTCGATGCGGCGGCCGGCTGGGGCGCCGCGACGGCGGTCCACTGACCCCCCGAGAAAGTGTCGATAAGGCCCAAAGCGGCGCCGCTGGTGTCCTTGTAGTTTCCAACCGCCACGCAATTCCCCACGGTCGGACAAGACACTCCCTTAAGCCACGAGTCCTCATTGGTTCCGGTCGCCGCATCGGGCGGTTGCGGGGCTTCGGTGGCGAACCAGTGACCCCCGGCAAGCGTTTCGATCACGCCCCACGAGTCGCCGCTGCCGTCCTTGTAGCCCCCAACTGCCACGCACGATCCGTCCGACGGGCACGACACCGAATAGATCGTGGCGTACGGAACCGCCGCGGCGTTGGCTGGCAACGGAGCCTCGGTGGCCGTCCACGAGCCGCCCGAGAAGGTGTCCAGCAGACCGCGCTCGTGCCCGCTCGAGTCTTCGTAGTCACCAACAGCGACACAAGACACTGCCGAGGTGCATGTCTCGTTCCCGAGATAGGTTTGCGGGTCCGACCCCTGGGCGTCCGGGCCGCTCGGGGCGGGCGATTGCAGGGGCGCCCAACCGGGAGTCGCAGGCGCGGCCGATGCCGGTCCGGTCGCCATCATGCCGGCGACGGCACCGGTGCCGAAAGCCAACGCGCTGTCGAGGGCGATCACCGCAGCCCGCCGCACCTTGGACAGTGGCGGGCGTCCCGCGATGCCAGGGGCTCCCGCTGCTGGCTCCGGCCTTCCCGTCACGAGCACCTCCGTGTCCATCGCCTCAGTAGTGAATGCTCAATCTACAAAGGAAAGCGACTCGGGGCAACGAGCTTCATTCAGCTGTGCCGGTTTTCAAGCGGCCCCGCACCGATCGGTGCCGGGGCGATCGCAATCGGAGCTGCTGAGCAGGCCCTGGTACGCTTTGGCTGGACAAGTCTCACGGATCGCCCGGCCGCCGGGTGCGCGTCCCGGACTGCCGATGAGGGCCCAGCGCTCGCGGAGAGATGATGCCAGCCGACAGCAATCGCCGAGAGGTCATGTCGCTGGACGAGTTCAAGCGCTGGTTCATCGCCGAGCTCGATTGGAGCCCAGAAGAAGTCTCAGAGGACAGCGACCTCATCTTCGATCTGGGCATGGACTCGGTGGGCGCCGTCGACCTGATGGTCGGGATCGAAGAAGCGGTCGGGGGCGACGTGATCATGCCTATCGAACTGATGCTGGAGATCAACACGCTGCGCGACGCGTACCTCCAATACTGCGCGTTGGCCCACCTCCCGTTGGACGACGAGGCCAGGCGATGACAGCAGGCCCAGACGAGAACCGGGAGGCGGGCCCGGTCCTAACCGGTGGAGCCACCCCGTTGTCCCCCAGCCTTGAGACCCGTCGGCTCCACCTGCGGGTACTCCAGAGCGACGACCATGCCCCCCTCTACCGTCTCTCCGCCGACCCTGACGTCACGTTCCAGTGGCGCTTCCGGGGGACCACGCCCAGCTTCGACGACTTCTTGAAGCAGCTCTACCCCGGCGTGCTCTGCCAGTTCGTGGTCAGCCCCCTCGGCTCTCGAGAAGTGTTCGGGCTCGTGGTGGCTTACAACGCCGACTTCCGGCACCGCTTCTGCCACGCCGCGGTAGTCATGCACCCGAGGCTGCACCGGCGCGGCCTCGGCATCGAGGCCTTCATGGGGCTCGCCCGCTACATCTACTACGGCTGGGACTTCCGGATGATCATCATGGAGACGGTCGGTATCGCCTTCGAGAATTTCGCCTCCGGCGAGCGGGCTGGCTACTTCACGGTAGAGGGGCGGATCCGGGACCAATTCTATTACGGGGGCCGCTACTGGGACGGCCTGGCCGTGACCCACCGCCGGGAGCAGTTCGAGACCGTCATGCGAGGCCCGGTGGGGCGGCTTCTCACTCCAGGGAATCATGTACTGCGGACCCACGAGGACCGAGTGATCTAGCCGCTGCCGTGTTGGCCGAGATCGGCGACGTGGTTGGCGAATTGCTCGATCGGCTGAATACCTCGGCTCACCGCCCTGTGACGGATGATCGCCCCACGAGCGAATGCGAAAGCTACCGAGGTTGGCGAAGGAGAAGCTGAATTTCGGCGAGGCGTGCGCCTGATGGACAAGCATCGCGGGGTTCGTCGCAATCATCGCACAGATGCCCGAGATCGAGTCGTCAACGCGTTGAAGCGACCCAAGTCCAAAATCGCGTAGACGTCCCGAAGTCGACGAGCCGACGCCGAGATGAACCTCGAGGAGATCACGGTCAGGGCCCACGACTTGCCGGGGGGGGGTCCCACTCGCCGAGGTCCGGCAGATGGTGGCCAGGACATGAGAGCAACTCGGGTCGCACAGACTCCAAGGGCGGTCATGCCCGGGACGTGAGCGGCAAGCTACGTCACTGCAACCGAGGTGCGACGTCGCTGCGACGAGCAAAGTGTAAAAACAGGGGCGAGGGTGGCGGGGGTACCCGTTGTCGGCGGATGTCGGGGCTCTCGCCCTCTCGCCATCCCGGGTGACGCCCGGGCCATATAACTCGGGCGCAAGATAGCTTTGAGGCGAAAAGAGGGGCGGAGGCTGCTTGAGGTCGCCGCCCTTTTTCGCGTCCCCGACTATGCCCAGTGAACAAGTGTGGGCTCGTGACACACGTTCCCGGTATCCTCACCGTGAGGCGGCCCAAGATGTCGGTGTCAGCACGGACACGATGTACTGGGAGATCCGGCGAGGAAACCTACGTGACTGACGCGGTAGATCGGACTATCCGGATCCTTTACGAGGAGTTGGCGAGGTGGTTCCGGGGGGTGACGACGGGGCAGATTCGTCAAGCTACGTCATCGCAACCGAGGTGCGACGTCGCTACGACGAGCCAAGAGTAAAACCAGAGCCGAGGGGGGCGGGAGCGCCCGTTATCTTGGCGGATGTCGGGCTCCCGCCCTCTCACCATTCCAGGCACGCCCGAAGCAGATACCTCGGGCGCTCATAGCTTTGAGGCGAACGGGGCGGTGGCGGGGCGCACTTACGTTGCATCTGCCGCCGCCGCCAGCTGTCTGCGGACGTCGTGCGCACCCGCCATCTGTACGCGTGTGGTCGGGCTGCCGGGATTTGAATCCGGGACCTCTTGACCCCCAGTCCTGCCGGGAGCAATTTCCGCCGGTCACTGTCATTGACTGATAGTGACCGTCAGTGCCTCCGAGCAGTGGCATTAACGAGAGGGTGAAGGTCCCGTAGTTACCCTGGTGACCAGGCCTGTTCGAGAATGCCGTCCGTATGGTTCTCAAAGTGGTTCTCAAAGAATTATTGGGCCTCGCGAGACGGGCGGGATGAGAAATCGTGGCGATCGCTCGTGACGTGAATCGCCCTTCATCTGGGTTGGCGCGGCGCTTGTGGCAATTTGAAACCAAGTATGGTCATCTCCGTAGGGAGGGCACGACCGATGGGAGTCCTGGCGATGACAGCGGTCGCCATCTCCTTGGCGATGGGGGTTTCTTCGCCGGTATCGGCCGGCGCGTCGACAACGGTCGACATCGACCACGCTCCGGTCACGACGTTGACAATGACCGCGCCGACGCCGTATACCCCCCATGCTCAGAACGGCGGGACGGACGATTACCACTGCACGCTGGTCAACCCCCACATAACGCAGAACTCGTTCATCGTGGCCAGCCAATTCTTCCCGGGCTCCGGGCAATCGTCGGTCGAGGTCCATCACGCCATCTTGTTCATGGTGCCTCCGGACCTCGACAAGGCAGCCGAGACGGCTAACGCCGGCGGCAACGGTTGGACCTGCTTCGGTGAGCCACCGGTACTCGGATCCGGCCTCAGCCAGTTCCTCTCGATGCCATGGCTCAGCGCCTGGGCACCGGGGCACGGCAAGGACGTCATGCCGCTCACCACGGGAACAGCACTGCCCAAGGGCAGCCTGATCATCATGCAGGTCCACTACAACCTGCTGGTGGGGGACAAACCGGTAAGCCCCCGGGTCCGGCTCGAAACGGTGCCCGCCTCCGCGAAGCTTCGGCCGACCTCGATCCAACCTCTGGTGGCCATTCCCAATATCCCTTGTCCGGCAGGGGTCACCGGTCCTCTGTGCAACCGCACCGCCGAGATCGCCAATCTCGACCAACGTTTCGGTTCCTACATGGGACTCTTTGACCAGGGCTTGGAACGAATCTGCGGCGAGGATCCGAACGATCCACCCGAGGGAGATTCGACGTCATGTATGTGGGAAATCGGTCAACCGGGCTATATCGTCCGCACCACTGCCCATATGCATCTGACGGGTGTGTCGATGAAGATCACGCTCGACCCGGGCACCCCGGAAGCCAGGGTCCTATTGGACGTGCCCGACTACAACTTCCACTACCAACGCGCCTACAACCTGAAGAGTTGGGCCAAGGTCACAGCAGGCGAACCGGTCCAGGTCAGCTGTACTTTTAACCCCCAGCTCGACCAGGAGCTCCCGGCGCTTCGGAAATTGCCTCCACACTTCGTCACCTGGGGTGACGGCTCCTCCGACGAGATGTGCCTCGGGCTGATCTGGGAGGTTCCGACCAACCCCAACGCGACCGTGGACTGGGCCCATCCGACCGGCGGCTTGCACATCGGCGGGGGCGCCACTGAACGCGCCAACCCGGCCGGTCCGCCCAGTTCCGGGGCGACGGCGACCCCGGCGGCCATCGGCTGACCCTGGGATCCCCGAAAAGGGATACCAGCACCCAGAATCTCACGCACCTGGGTTCTATTCATGACCTGCCCCACGGGTGGAGACAAGGCGGTCCACCCAACGAGAGGCGGCGATTGAGCTTGAGCGAGGAGGGGTGTCAGGTGATACGCACCTTCCCCGCAACCGCGGTGCGACGCCGGTGCGACAAACCAAGAGTAAAACAAGAGATGAGAGGGTGTGAGAGCTGCGGACGTGTCTGTGGCCGGTGTTAGCTCCCGCCCTCCCACTTGTGGCAAAAGAAGGGCGGTCGGCTTTCGGGCCACCGCCCTTCTTCGCGTCTCGGGCCATCACCGTGCTGAGGTGTCGGCCTACATCGACGCCCATGCCGAGGAGTCGATGAGAATGGTCACCGGCTGGTGGTCCGCAACGGTCATCACAACGAACGCGAGGTGATCACGGCGACGGGCCCGGTGCCGGTGCGGCCGCCGCGGGTCAACGACAAGCGCACCGATCCGGCCACTGGGGAGCGGAAACGGTTCGCTTCGGCGATCCTGCCCGCGTGGGCCCGGAAGTCGCCGCGGGTGGCCGAGTTGCTGCCGCTGCTGGACCTGCACGGCCTGTCCAGCTCGGATTTCGGTCCGGCGTTAACGCAGTTCCTGGGCACCAGCCACGGCCTGTCGGCGGCGACGATCACGAGGTTGACCAAGGACTGGCAGGACGAGGCGACGACGTTCAACAAGCGGTCCCTGGCCGGGACCGACTACGTCTACTGCTGGGTCGACGGGATCCACCTCAAGGTCCGGCTGGAGCAGGACAAAGTGTGCCTGCTGGTGATGATCGGGGTCCGCGCGGACGGCACCAAGGAACTCATCGCACTTGACGACGGGCACCGGGCCCTCCCTGCCCGCCGCCGTCGCGCGTGCCGTCTCCGGGATACGCGTTTCCGCAGCCGCTGCCAAGGGTCATGATCGTCATCTGACAAGACCCGCCTGATTCCTCCCCGCTTGACATATGCCGATATCGGAATATGATTGCGCCATGGCACGAGCAGCGACGACGTCGGACGTTTTCAACGCGATCGCCGAGCAGCAGCGCCGGGAAATCCTGGTGCTACTGCGGGCGGGTGAGGGGCCGGTGACCAAGTTGGCCCAGGAGCTGGGGATGACCCAGCCGGGGGCGTCCAAACACCTGCGGGTGCTCCGGGAGGTCGGACTGGTACGGGACCGCAAGGCAGGCAAGCAACGCCTGTACGGCCTTGACGCCCGCGGGCTGCGACCGGTTCACGAGTGGACCGGCGGGTTCGAGCGGTTCTGGAACGAGAGCTTCGACCGGCTGGACTAGTACGTGCAGGACCTCAAGCAGGCAAGGCAGGAGGAGTAGCTGATGAGCGCGACGGGACGAGGAGCACCGGCGCAGTCCGCGACGGCCGACCGCGAGATCGTGATCTCCCGGGTCATCAGTGCCCCTCGGGAGCTGGTGTTCGAGGCGTTCACCGAGGTGCGGCATCTGTCGCGGTGGTGGGGACCGGAGGGGTTCACCACCACCACGCGGGCGTTCGAGTCCGCGTCGGCGGGGTGTGGGACTTCGTGATGCACGGACCGGACGGGACGGACTACCAGGAGTGGATCTGCTGGACCGAGGTCGCCCCGCCGGAGCGGATCGCGCTGCTGCACGGTGAATCCCGCGGCGACCCGAACGCCTTCGAGTCGGTCTTGACGTTCGCGCCCGACGGCGCGGCGACCCGGATCGAGATGCGCACGGTGTTCCCCACCAAGGAGCTGCGCGACGAGGCGGTCGAGAAG
>Ga0182024_10002335_pt1 | contig 47327 bp, 48 predicted proteins | sample P32metaG_FD_120480 | JGI IMG/M metagenome (GOLD analysis project Ga0182024, IMG submission 120480) | Permafrost microbial communities from Stordalen Mire, Sweden - P3-2 metaG (Illumina Assembly) | ecosystem: Environmental > Terrestrial > Soil > Wetlands > Permafrost | place: Sweden: Stordalen... | reverse complement strand
TTCAATCTGATATGGTTTCTTCATTAGCGACTCTCCTTTTTTCCGTCAAGAAAAATTGCTCTGAGCCTATCAAAGGGCTCAGAGCTGAGAGTCGCTACTTTCTACGATCTACCGGGCATTCCCATGAAACGTGAGCCACGCGCTACTAAAGGCCGCGATAGTATTTTCGCCGATCTCGGTTTGCCCAACCCGGAACAGGAGCTGATCAAAGTGCGGCTGACGCCTCAAATCTGCCGCAGTATCAGGCCAGCGGGGGCGTGACCCAGAGCGAGGCCGGGGCGGTACTTGGTATTAAACAGCCACACGTGTCACTGCTTATGCGGAATCGCGCCGGCAGCTTTTCGGTGCGCCGATTGCTGGAATTTCTGACGAATCTCGGGCAGGATGTTGAAGTCACTGTGCGGCCGACGCGCAGAGAACACGGTGAAATGTCGGTGACGCTGGGGTGATTGCCGTCATGCAAATAGCGGTGGTCTCGATCCAAATTTCATGCGAGTGGGGTGAGCGGTGTCTCAGCGGTTGCCTATAGCCAGGGCGCGGCGCACGACGTCGGGCTCTTTGGAGATTACGGTCAGGTATGCACGTGCTGCCGAGTCTGGTTGACGACCGCCTTGCTCCCACTCCTGCAACGCCCGCTTACTGATGTCATATGCGCGAGCGAATTCGGACTGCGACATTTTCACCTGCTTGCGGATTGCCTTTACGTCGATCGGTTTCGGCCAGACCTGTTCCAGCGTGACCTCGCCGCGCTGATGAGCCAGAACCAGCTTCATCCCCTCGATCAGGTCCGCTCCACTGGTCGTCCTTTTCGCTTTCGGGGGCATCTTTTTTGTGGGCATTTTTTATTGGAGTCCTTTCAAATGAGTTACGATCTTTCGCAATTCCTTTTTCTCGTCCGGAGTTAAGTCGCTCTTCACGTTTTTCGAATAGCAGCGGAGGAGGTAAATGCGCGCGGCGATCACGATATAGGAGTATATGATTCGCGCGCCACCACGCTTTCCTTTGCCTTTGCCGCCCACCGCAGTTTCCGGATTCCGCCGGAGCCTGGGATTACGTCACCCGCGTTCGGATGATCGATCAAATACGCAGCCGCCAGTTCGATGCCGTCCGCTCCGATCAGGTCGGTGGCCTCGGTTTTGAACTTCGGCAGTTGCAGAACCGTGATGTCGAGGCTGTGCACTGTCCGGTAGTATACCGCAATGCGGTATAGATGATTTTGGGGCTGCGTCTAAACTAACGATCTGATTCCAGCCAGATGTCAACCGTCTCTGCGAAATGTCTGTGACGCCTGGATAATACTCGAAGCCGGTCCTCGCCGCTATCGGTGCATCTCGCCCGGGAGCGTGGGCAGTGTGATGCCGGGCAATGGGTAGAGTTGGTGGAGCGGATCGAGCCAGACTATAAAGAACGTATCGTCGCTGATGAAGCCGTGCGCTCGCCAGTTCGTCATCGGTCGTACCTCAAATTGCCAGGCTTCAAGGTACGCCAATTGGTCGCCGTCGATGCCTGGCGCGCTCGTGAAGCCATCTTTTTCCGACGTCTGAGAAAAATCGATGACATGCCGGTGCTCGTTATTATTCTGGTCCCGAAAGTCTTCCTGCGCCCACTGGCTGTAGACCATCAGGCGGTTGAGGAGTCCGCAAAGAAACTCCCTGTCACACGATCCCACGGAAACCTTGCATGGTCAGGATCCAGGTGTTTGAAGGAGAATCGAAGGGGCTGCGTCTGAGGCGCAAGGGATGGCTTCGGGATGCCACCCCTTGCACGGGTTCTAAGATTGGGCAACGAGCGAAGAGTAAAACTCCTTCATACTCTTCATACTGATTGGGTTGCGCGAGGGCTCATCCGGCGCGAGGCCAGCGCGCGCCTCCAGCCAGGGGCGCTCCTGATGAGTGAGCCGCTCCAACTGTGTTGCGCCGAGATCCCCGTAGGCGTCGAGGACATTGTCTATATGCGCGCCGATTTCGGTATCACCGACTGAGGGACCGATAGGATCGCTAATCGGCGCCCATCGGTTCGATTTGTACTCACCGAATACGCGGGCCACTACCGGTCCGTGAACCCACGCCTCACAGGTATCGGAGAAAAGGGGTTCCTCGGAAAATACCAGATTCCATGCTTGTGCATAGTAAAGCAGTTTTTGAAGTTTCAGGTTTGAAACGTCGGTAACGCCTCGCGCTTTGCATCGCTCGATGATCGTGGCTGCTATCTCACGGGCAGTGGTTTCCATTTTTCCTCCTCTCTCTGTTTTTATGGTACTTCGGGAGGCTGGTTGCTGGAGGCGTGTCCCTCGTGCCAGTTGGTTTAGGCCACACCTGCTCTAATTTGATTTTGCCCTGCTGGTGCGCGAGAACCATCTTCATCCCTTCGATCAGATCGGCCCCAAAGGTTGTTTTTTTCGATGGCACAGTCGGAGTCCTTATTTCTTTCCGCACTGTTATTCTAACCGCAGGTGATCCTATGCAGCCAAAGACCGATACAGACGAGCGCCAACCAATAGAATGGCCTTTTCGGCGCCCACGAGGCATCGCGAAAGACGTATTCAGCGGTCTTGGCGGTGGCGAGGCATTCCTTCGCGCCGAACGCGAGCAATTCTATTGTCAGGATGAGGGTCGGGCACGAACGCCGGTCTATTCCGCGGATCTGAATGTCTGAAAAACGGTTTTCGAACGACTCTTCGCCCGCTCCGTTCGTGATGGAGCGAATCGGCAAGGTCAGCGAGAGCGACAGGTCGTTCGACCGCGAATTCTGGCAGCGGCAAGGCTCGACGGCTATTTTCGCAGCCGCGTGGGAAATGGTAGTCGAAACGTACCGCTTAAAGAACCGTGAGTCCGAACTTCTATTTCAGCGCACTGTTGAAAGCATTCAACGCCGACGGACTTAGATATCTCGCTCGCAGTGTTGGGATAGCATGGCTGCATGTCCACCGCTATTTCCCGAAGATCGATCATTCGCACCACGGCCGCCGGAGCGCTGGCTCGCGGATTAGCGGCGCAGGTGCGCGTGGCTTCTCCTTCCGGGGAATCGGATCGCGACTATTGGATACGCACGCTCGTGAAGGTCGCGAACCCTGTACTCACATCGCTGAGCCAGCGCCGCCTGAAGATCGACATGCCTGTCGAAGCTGCGCCGGATGTCACCGACCGTCCCAGCTATACGCATCTGGAAGCGCTGGGGCGGCTGCTTTCGGGAATGGCGCCGTGGCTGGAATCGGGCGAGGGCGACGCACCGCATTACGCGGAACTGGCGCGGAAGTCGATTGCAGCCGCTGTCGATCCGACGTCTCCCGATCTGATGAATTTTTCCCGCGGGTCGCAGCCTGTGGTCGACGCGGCATTCCTGGCGCTCGCCGTTCTGCGGTCGCCGGTCGAGTTGTGGGAGAAACTCGACGCAGCCACGAAATCTCAACTGGTGAGTTCGATGCTGGCGACGCGCGTGATCCAGCCCGGCTTCAATAACTGGCTTTTGTTCAGTGCGACGATTGAAGCGTTCCTGGCGCAGGTCGGCGAGAAGTGGGATCCGATGCGCGTCGATTACGCGGTGCGCCAGCACGAGCAGTGGTACAAGGGCGACGGGCTCTACGGCGACGGTCCGCAATTCCACTGGGATTATTACAACAGCTACGTCATCCAGCCCATGCTGCTGCAGGTGCTCGACACGACTTCGAAAGTATCGAAAAGCTGGGCGTCGCTCTCGGCCGGCGTGCTGACACGCGCGAAACGCTATGCGGCGATTCAGGAACGGCTCATTGCGCCGGACGGATCGTTCCCGGCAATCGGCAGGTCGCTGGCGTACCGCTGTGGGGCGTTTCATCATCTGGCGACGATGGCGCTGCGCAGGGATCTTCCCGATGGCGTGAAGCCGGAACAGGTACGGGGCGCGCTGACGGCTGCGATCCGGCGCACACTCGAACAGCCCGGCACGTTCGATGCGCGCGGCTGGCTACAGATCGGGCTTTGCGGACATCAGCCCGCGATCGGCGAAACCTACATCTCAACCGGAAGCCTGTATTTGTGCGCCGCCGCGTTCCTGCCGCTCGGACTACCGGCGAGCGATCCGTTCTGGAGCGGCGCCGCGCGACCCTGGACTTCGCAGCAGGTCTGGAGCGGCGCTAACGTGGCTACCGACCACGCGGTTTAAACAATTTGCGAAGTGCAGAATGCGCAGCGTTTCGCGGCAAGCGGGATATCGCTGAGACACTCCGGGCACTTTTTCGTTGTCGGGTCGGGTGGGGGCGCCTTCATTGCGCGCGCCATGAGCGCATTCACTGGCACGACCACGAAATAATATACGGCCACCCCAATCAGCAGAAACGCAATGATTGCGTTGATAAAGTTTCCTATCAGGAACTTGCTGCCGTTGAGCTCGAACTGAATGGCGGAAAAGTCCGGCTTGCCGACCAGCGCCGCGATCAGCGGCGTCAGCAGATCCTTCGTGAGCTCCGTTACTACCGCGCCAAAGGCCGCGCCCACAACGACGCCCACGGCGAGGTCTACGACGTTACCGCGCAGAAGAAACTGCTTGAGTCCACCAGCCATACGTTTTGATCCTCCGAGACTTATATTACGCCAATGCAGGACCATGTGGGAGGATTCATTGCGGCGATTCCGGTGGTTGTACGTCGCCCGCGTCTGTGCGGCGCTCGCCGATGCGCGAATCGTTGCTCGCGAGATCCTGAAACGTGTCGAACAGGCATCCGGCCCAGAGGGAACTTTTCTTCGGCGCGGGTGCATGACGCAGAAATTTGACGAAGCCGATGCCGACGCCGGTGACGCCGACCGTCGCGGCTAAGGCCCTGAGGTGGGCGACGATCCAGTATCCGGCGACGCCCCAGCCGGTTGTAGTTTGAAGAGATAGCATGCTGCTCCTGGCAACAGCATTAACACGACGTTCCCAAAAATCGGATCGGCAACTTTGACGTTTTTCCGCCTAAGTTAATGCACAAACTGGACTTAAAATTATTTAAAAAACCTGTGACTGAAAAAGATCTCTTCAGCATTGCGGCGCAGGAGCGGACGGTTATTGGAGTCACAGCGGCAGGAAGCGACACCGGCTTCCGGAGCCAGGGCGTCGCGCGAAGGATGTGGCTCAGCCGGGTCCCACAGCGTGTTTTCCGGGCCGGACGATAAAAACGGCGTATACTGAGAACCATACCTCTATGACACCCAGGAGCTCTTTCCCCGCCGCCCGGCAACACATGGGCAACTGGATCCCCTACGCCGCAGCCGCCGGCGCGGCCCTGGCCATGTCCACCAATGCCAGCGCCAGTATCATTTACAGCGGTCCTCAGAACATTCCGGTAACGATTCCAACCGGTGACGTCAACACCCAAAAGATTGCGCAGTTCTCGGTCGCGCAGGTTGATGAAGCGGTTTATCTCCAGAATTTTACGGACATCGTCAGCGCTCGGGCTGGATCTGCCGCCCTGGATTTTGTCACCTCCACAAAACGCCTGGCTTTCGCCAGATCCGGTGCTCTGGCCAAACTTTACAACCTCGGACAAGCCATCCTGATGACTGGTCCCGTTTCAGCCCGCGCGGTACTGCGGGAAAATAATATAGATGAGGACGGCGGCGCATTTGGCCTCGGGACCGTGAGCGGATTCATCGGCTTTAAATCCACTCATACCGGCGACCTGGGCTGGATCGATGTGAAGGTGTTCGACCGGAACAGCGACGGTTACCCGGACGAGCTCGAGATCCTCGGTTCGGCCTATAACAGCGTGTCCGGCGGAGCAATCGACGCGGGCGAAACGCCTTCGACACCCGAGCCCGGCACCGCCGCGCTCAGCCTCCTGGCTCTCGGCGCATCGGGCATCCTCGCTCTCCGCAAACGCCGCCAGCAAGTTCCCGTCCGCGTAGCGTAGGCGCTTTCGCCTGCGCCTTTGCCTGAAGCCCGTGCTCGCTCGATAGCGGGCACCTGTGACGCCCCCACCCGACAAAAGTCCTCTTCATCGGTGGGGACGCCGCCAGCCGCCGGATCTGTGATATCAACCCGAAATCTCAAGCTTCTCCTGAAGGTCCGCCGGCGCTTGTCTCGCCGGCCTCACCCGGCCTTCGTCGGCTGCCGCGATGCCGGCCCCTGTCGCGTCAACCGCCTCAAGGCCCTGGCCGTTTCTTATCCGTGTTCATCCGTGGCTAAATTGCCTTTGCCTGCTCTCCCGGAATCCGCTCTCTGACGATGAGCTTATCCACCGTCAACTCCCCGATCGACAGCTTCTCTATCCGGGCGTTCCGAATGACCAGGCACCCTATCGCAAGCGCGCCGATTGCCATCGCACCCACCGCCGTGGCCCCCAGCGCCAAACCCACCAGCGCGACTCCGGTCCGGGCCGAAACGTCCTTCAGCTTCGTCCCCTTCGCCCGCCAGCGCCAGCGCAATCACCGGATCGTCATGTTCCCCGAACCCGTAATCGTTGTCTTTGCGGATCTTTACTCAAACAAATTTACTCGGTAAGTTATCGTGATCTCTGGGTGGCAGCCGGTAACTGTCTCTTTGCGGCCGGCGTTTTCACATGTAGAACGCTATGACCATGACTGAATTTTCGGTGAATCTATCGGTCCTCCGCCCGGGATACCGCGAAGTCAGGGCCGCAAGCCTCCTGCCTCGCGACGCTGAAGCGTGGGAACCTTTCGTACGGAATGTCCTCGGCCTGCCGCTATCCATGCTCCCGGGAGTCCAGCAGTCCATCACCCGAAAGACCTGGATGCTTGCCAAAGACCCCCTTGAGCAGGTCAGAAACGCGGCAACGAATTGGGCCGGGCGCATGTCCCTGGCCAATGCGGCACGGAATCCCCAGGCCGGCATCGCCAAACCGTTCTTACCCGGGCCGGGCGATTGCCGGTTTTCGGTTTGACGCGGGGTTGCCGGAACGGGGATGTAGGGACAGGTTAACGATAATCCCGAAGAATGCGCTATCGATATTCCCCATGACGGTCGGAGACAATTTCCACAACCGTACCTGGTGTTGTGTCTGCAAAATAACTGGGCAGACTGTGGGGTGGGCTTCAGCCTGCAGCCGCCTTTAGGCGGCTTTCCGGGGGAATGCACGATGTCTGCTCATTTTCCTGGACACTACCCTGGCGGGCGTCCCGATGGCGCGATAAGCCCCCAGTCCAAACGTTTGGCCACCGTGACCCGTAGCGCGTTACTCGCCCGTAGATACACACCCGGCACGCAACTTTCCCACAAAGGCGCTAAGAGTGGTGCGACCCTTCACCTGGGCGCAGTCATCTGCGGCGTTTGTTCTCCGATCTTTCCGGAGTAGATGATGAATTTGAACGGGTCGGTATTCTGGTGCTCCTCCATCAGCTTGAGGTAAACAAGCCGTTTGACGTTAGCTACGGATGAGCTGCTCCCGAATCTGTTTCCGCACGATTCAAGAAGCATGGCCGCGAGTTCATATTTGCCATCGGCGGCCAGGCGCTCCACAGTCCTGACGAGCTGTTTTTCCGATACGCCGAGGTAGTCGACCAGGAGTTCCGCACGGTCGGGCCGGCCGAGATGGTCGAGGCCTTGCAGGTCCGGCTGCCAATAGCCGACGTTCTGGTCGTAGAGTCGGTCAATGACGTGCTCGCGCAGGATAAGGTACGGCTGATACAAGTCAGGCTGCCCATCGAGCAGACCTGGGGGGATCAGGTTTGCCTGGTAAATAGCGGCACGTTCATCGCCGCGGCGGACGGCAGCCATCACCTGCTCGCGCAGCCACACGAGGTCCGTCTTGAGCTGCGCCAGCATGGAGGCGGATGCGAAAGTTCTGGTGAGCGGCTCGTGACCGTGCAGCAGGTATTGAGGATGCTTCTCAACAACAACGTCGATTGCATCCAGCAGTCCCTGGAAATTGCCTTCCTCCACAAACGGCGCTCCAAGATACGGCATGATGAAATCTCCCACGAACATGACACCCTGATCCGGTAGATGGATGAACATCGCATCCTGAGTTTCTCCTCCCTGCACAGGGATGAGCTCGATGCGTGTTCCACCGATCTTCAGTTCGGTACGACGATCGATGGTGATGTCCGGCTTGAAGCTGCGTACGTCCTCAGGATTGAAGCGTTCACCGAAGAATTGCCTGCCAAAATTCCCCGGCGCATCCACCTCACGGGCAATTTCTTCCCGATAGTTGCTACGTGCATAGAATCGCAGGCGCGGATTCAGCGCGCGGAAATATTTGTGGCCACCAACGTGGTCCCAGTGCGAGTGCGTAATGAAGACTGTTGTCAATTCCGGGAGGCCGGGCGCGTACGCTCGCAGCGCTTCGTACGCAGCCTTCGCGGAATCCGTTCGTGTACCGGCGTCGATGCCGATCAACTGCCGCCCATCGTCGGAAACCACAAAGTAGTATTCCGTGAACTCGAAACCCGAGAGCGCATATACGCGGCCCGGCACGATCTCGGCGATACGCCGGGGCGCAAAGGCATGTCCCGAGGCGACGTCTTCCGAAAAAGGAGTGATCAGCGTAATCGGCCTGTCAAAACTCCTGTAGCCGCTCTTACGCAGATAGTCCTGCGCCGTCGCCTGTTCCCCGTCAGCAAGAGCCAGCTTTCCGAGGTGATAATAGACTTCCCGCAACCAGCCCGCATGAGGGGCTTTGTCTGCGTTCTCCACGCACCAGGCCAGCTCTGCTTCGGCTGCCTTCCTCTGATGGAAAAAGCCTGGAAGTTCGGTACGGACGATGCCGGCAATCCAGTTCACAACGAAGACTTGCCCCCCGGAAAGCCGCCTGGCCCGATCGAGGATCGCTATCGTGTCTCTTACATAGCCGATTCGGTGCAACAACGAAACGGAAGATGCATGCTGGGCTCGCAACAATCCGGTGGCGCTCAGATAGAGCGACTTTTGAACGTCGGTCAGGCGAGGTCCGAATTCGTTCAGTCGTGCCGGGAAAAACTCAGCGCCCTCACCTTGCAGGTTCGCGTTCGAATACTCTGCCATCAACAGAAACAGCAATTGTGGATCTCGTGTCGGCCCCGCGCTGTTCACGGCTTTCAGATATTCAAGGTCGGGGCGATTGGACCTTGCCTCAGCGTGATTGCCCTGGCCGGCGCCGAGTGCTCCTCGCAGGCCGGCCAGAACGACTCCGGACACCAGCAACGCACACGACAGATAGATAGTAGTTCGCATAAATTGTTCCTCCCGGAAGGCCTTCATTCCTTCACTTCCAATAGATGTATATACATCTATTGTCGATTCACAAATTCATGCCGCGACCGCCGCTTCTGTAATTCGCGAGACCGCCTGCCTCATGCTTTGCCAGCCCTCGTCGCCCAATTTTGTCCGAAGTCGCTGTTCCGCTCGCTCCCAGTGCGGTTGAGCCTCTGCCACTTTTCGCTTGCCTCGCTGCGAAAGACGAAATAGACGCTCCCGCCTGTCTTTTCCGGGCCTCACGCAAACCCAGCCCTGCCTTAGTAACAGCCCCAACGTCCGCGTCAATGTCGTACTGTCGATGGCAAAGCCCTCGCTCAGACGCTTCTGATTGGCCTCTTCCGTCGCAGTCAGCGCAGTAAGCAGGCCGAATTGCGTGACTTCGAGTCCTGCCTTCCTCAGTTCCTCGTCATAGATCCGCGTTACAGCCCGAGTGACACGCCGCAGGTTCTGACATGCGCAGGGCAGGTCAAAAAGTGCGGCAGATTTCTTTTTGAGGGGTTGGCGGCTCATAGTATATGTATATACATCTGTCGCCGCTTTGTCAAAGCAGGATCGCGTTGCTTCGTTGGAGAAGACTCCGAAGGCGGACACCTTGCATGATCCGGTTTGTCTCATCCAGGATTCCTGATGGGTGGTCGGCCACTCGGAGAGTGGTCGCTCTGGATTCCTCCCGTGAAGCCCCGGTCGCTGGAGACGCGAACAACAACGGGAGGATGGATGGTATCCATACCTTGGGAGTCGCAATCACATTGAGTTGCCATGGAGGGGGCATTTTTGCCGCTTGCCAACGAAAGTAGTGAATGACAAAGGGCGCTATCGCCAATTGCGTCCGTTCCGGTTTTAAGCGGTTCCGCACACGAACGATACTCAGAGGAGATCGTTAACCGCGTCCTGGAGCTTTCTGTTTGCTCCCGATGTATCGCTCTGTTGTCTGGACAGAAGCGCGCCCAGGCCGAAAGCGAACCTGTTCGGGTTCGCCGCTGCAGAGTCGGGCACAGTGCCCCCACAGTGTTCAACTCAGGACGATTTCCCGGCTCACCGCCAGATCGCGGCTTCCAAATCCTGAGAAAGCGATCCGCGGTTATTGAAGCAAACGTCCTTTATCATTCACTACGGGGGTTGGCAAGCGGCGAGAGGTTTTAGGGGGACCACCTCCCCGAATTCGGCTATAATACGGCGTATGCTTCGCTTAGTAGCCATTGGGATTCTGACTGCAATGGGAGCCGCAGCGCAGGGTACTTCGTTTGAAGTCGCCGAAATCCGTGTTCACAATCCGCAGGACACCGCCAGCGAGCAGTCGTACACGAATGGGCGGATGATCTTTCGCAATATTCCGCTTAGCGGCATTATCGCCGGCGCCTGGGATCTGCGATTTGAAGCGATGTCGGCTCCGGACTGGGTCGGTTCGGCCCGCTATGACGTCATCGCCAGGGCCGCGCCCGATACTCCAATCGAAGCAGCCAGGGTGATGCTGCGGAATCTTCTCATGGAACGCATGAAGCTTGCGGTTCACACAGAGTCTCTGCCGAGGCAGGTTTTCGTCCTCACGGTCGCGAAGCGAGGGTCGAAGCTTAGGCCCTCGGGGTCAGTAACGCTGGACGGGGAGTGCAAACCGGAATCGTGCACACGCGCCTTTGAGGTTCCGCCGGAACTGACGAAGGACGGAGGAACGTGCAGGACCGAGGTCGGAACCGCAAGCCTGATCCGCCAATCGTGCACGCATATCACGATGGCGGCGCTGGCGGGAAGAATGCCAGCCATGTCTCATACTGTTGATCACGCCGTGGTTGACGAGACGGGACTTGCGGGCGAATGGGACTTTACCCTTCAGCGGGCGCCGTCGAACTCGGAAGCGGCGCCGGGAGAACTGCCTTTTTTCGATGCTCTGGAAAGACAGGTCGGACTGAAGCTGACCGCGGCGAAACGAAACGTACCGGTGCTGGTTGTGGACAGCGTGGAGCGTGAGCCTTCCGGAGAGTAGATGAGCGCAAGATCTCGGCGCTCGCGAGAAACGATCAGGAGAAGAAGCTGGCTCTACAGTTCCATCTGCAGCGGCAAGATCGCCAGGCGGCCCTTAGGGCTCTGAAGCGGCTGAAAACAAATGGTGGGCGCGCAGGGACTCGAACCCCGGACCTCCTGCGTGTGAAGAAGCCCGGCGTTCTCCTTTGCTTCCATGGCCTCCATGTATCTGCATAGCCTTACACCAATTCAGCGTATCTGCTTCACCGCAGAAAGGAACTCGTTTGGGATGTGGCAGATAGACTTTTGGAACACTTTTGGACCACTCGAGTTGCAGAGCCGCCAAAACCATCGTTCCCCTGTCAAGGGCAAGGGGCAGCAACTCCTTGCCCCGCCTCAGGACTTGGAGACCCCGGAGGGCGGCAGCGCTCCAGCTTGAAATGTAAAGGTTTGTAGACAACTTCCGTACACCCGACCATTCCAGGACTTGTCGGCTCTTCCCTGCCGGGTACCCGAAAGACCCCATCCTTTTTCCGAGCCTGCGCAGATCGCCGGCCCCGCTTCCAGGGCGGGTTCAGGTGTTTAATTCTGAACTGTGAGAAGAACGTTTCCGGGAGATTGCACACCATTTACGGAAGCCACGAGGGGATAGCTTCCATTGGCCATCGAAGCAGGAACCTGGATCGCAATCTGGTAGGTCGCGGCATATGTGCTGAGCACAGCCCCAAGAACCGGGACTGAAACTCCTCCCAAAGTCACCGTCACAGGCGTCTGCGTTGGCGGGGCTTGGACGGTGGGTTCCTGGCCCGCGGGAACAGGGGGATTCGTCGGACCAAAGCCCATACCCCAAAGGATAATCACCTCGCCGGGCTTCGTGGCAACCGTGGTGGTGCCAGAGAACGTGCCGTTGCTGACGGCCCAGGTGTAATCCAGGTGCGTCGCAACCGGCTGGTTCGCCGGCCAGGGGAAGAATGCCGGGCTGTCGAGCGCCGCAGTCGTCGAGAAGGCTGCGCTCGTCCCATTGGGATTCGCCACGACCACTTGCACCGGTCCCGCGCTCAGGTCGGGTGCCTGCACGTTGATCTGACCGGGTGTGATGGCGTTGACGAACGCCGGCTTGCCGCCGATCATCACCCTCACACCGTCGAGCGCCGTCGGAAGGGCGCCGTTGGTGATCGAATTCGACCAATCGTCGTAAGCCAGGGACGTGAAGTTCGATCCATAGATGGCCACGAACCCGCCCGAAACCACGCCGGGTTGACCACCCGCCGCATTCGCCACGCCTGTGATCAGCGGTGCATTCCCCGCCGTAAATACGACAGCGTTGGATGTTCCTCCGCCCGGCGCCGGGGTCGATACCGTCACCGCGGCCCCCGCCGCGCCGTCCAGGTACGCTGCCGGAACCAGCGCCCAAAGCTGAGTTCCGCTGATATAGAGGGTCTGCAGGCTGTACTCGCCCCACTGCACGACCGAGTTCATCGCGAACCCGGAACCGGTCACAGTCAGAATCGTGTCGGGACTGCCAACGGCCACGCTGGCGGGACTGATCGCCTTTACCACTGGCGCCGCCGATTGCCCCGCGCCGGGCAGCATCCGCCACGTGGCGGCTACGCCGTTCACTACCGTCGCAGCATTCGTCAGTTCGGGATAGGGTATATCCGTCATCGGCACTAAACCATAGTCGAAGTTCTCGCCGTCGCTCAGCTCGCCGGTGATCGGCTCGTCCACATATTCATACCAGGTGCCGCCTACGAGGTTCGGATTGGTGGCTACATCCTGTATCTTCAGTCCATAGAAAAGAGCCCTGGCGGATTGGCTGGAGACCAGGGCGTGGCCCATGAATACACCCCGGTCGGTGGCTCCAAAGCTAAATTCGGCCAATATCGCCGGCTTGGAAAACTGGCTCATAAATCCCCAGGTGACCGGGTCGAGCCGAAGGTTGTAGTCGTCGAAGCTGACCACGTCGCAAAGCTGTGCACAGGCCTGCCAGACCTCGATGCCAAAGGTAAAGAGCTTTGAGCCCAGGTAGAGATGATGCGGGTCGTATTTTCTGATCGTGCTGCTGATAGTGCGGTAGTATTGCTGCGCGTAGGTGAGCAGGAAGGTGCTGAAATCCGCCCGCATCGCGGCGGTCGGCAGCGGAACCGGGGCAGCGTAGGCAGTGGCCAGAAGGTCATTCCATGATGCGAAGTTCGTTAGCCAGGCCTGATTGAGCTTCCCGACATCGGTGTACTCGCTCGTGAGCATCTGAACGAACGCCTGTTTGGCGGGCTGGCTTGATCCCGAATTCAGAACGCCGTAGATCAGGTTGAAGTGGTTGCTGTCGGCAGGATCGTTCACGCCGCCGGCCCACGACAATTCGCTGTCGGCATAGTACCCGATCACGTAGGCATCGTTGACGTAAGGCGGAATCTGTTGCGCGAAATTGGAATCCACGGTCGCAGCAAACGCCGGGTCGAACGGATCCGGGATCGGCCCCCAGATCTCCTGAGAACTGTTTACATGCGCGAAGTTGCCACACGCTGCCCCCGCGCAGGCCGAGTAGCTCAGCGTCACCACGTGAGGAATCTTCTGGCCGAGGGATCCGGTAGCCGGGTAGATGACGGGAGTGCTAAAGCTCCCGATTTCGTTGATGCCCCACCGGGTGAAGCGGTCGATGGTCGACTTCTCCCAGCTCGCCAGGTAAGTGGTGCCGTACTTGCGATAGAGGTTGGCGCTGTAAAAATCGTAACCCGTGCCCAGGCTGTTTTGAATGGCCAGGTTCGCCGGGGGCGGGTAATGGCCCGCCGGCGTATCCAAAGCCGCCAGGGGATCGGCGGCAGCGGGCAGGAAGGTGAACATCTGCTCTCGACCTTGCGTGTCGGAACTTTTGTCGCCGGTCGTCGACGGAGTCGTGATCCAGGGCACTTTGTCCACTCCGGTGGCGAAGAACAAATGTCCGAGTGGTGTGACCAGCCACCACTTCCCGGCGGCATCTTGCGTGGTCCGAAAGTATCCGGTGCTTGCAACCGCGGGAAGTGCGAGGCTTCCGCCGTACTGGTCGAGCGAGCCGGAGGCGGGGAACGGCAGCGCCGATTCGGCTTGAGCCTGTGCCTGCAGGTCGCTGGCGCTCGAAACCTTGCCCGGCCAGCTTGCCCCGGTGAATTGACCAAAAGCATCCACAATACCGGTGTAGAGTTGCGAGCCGATATTGGCGGTGAAGACCCGGACGTTATCGAATATCAGAGTTACCGGCGCCGCGGGACTTGCGATATAAAAATCGAATTGATGAATCTGGGAAAAATCGACAGTACCGTCCTGGTACTGCATCAGAATAAAGCCGGGCAGGGGCGGCGCTGTTTGCATGCCCATCGACAGTGGCGTGGGCAGATTCCCGAAAAGGGCCAGAACAGTCCCGCAGGTGCCGGCGTTCAGGGTTGCGCTCCAATCCTCAACGTTCGATTTGTCGCCGCCGTTCAGTGGCGTCTGATCACCCATAACCAAGGCGATGGTCACCGGATCCGTGCCAGGATTGCAGGCGTCGAATGCCAACCCGCCGAGGCCCGACCAATTCCATGGGGGCAGGCTGGCGCTCTGGGCCGTAAAATTGAGGAAGGAGAATTTCGCTGGCGGCGTCGCCGGCTGGTAGGTCACCTGGACGGCGTACTGCCCCGCCGTAACGTCCGTCGTCACCTGCGTGAATGTAGCTGCGGTGGTCGACAGCATCTTCAGGTCCTGCGGCGTTTCAAAGGAGTTGATGAGCGTGGTCGATCCCAGGTTTGCCTGGGCCAGGATGCCCGGTGCGAACAGCAGGAGCAGTGAAAGGCTCTTCTTAAGCATTTTCGCCTCCGCGCAAATAATCGATGAGGATAACACATCGGTCTTCCGACGCTGACACATTAGGCTCGACAGACGGCGGTTTCGAATACTCAGCAGACTTGCCGCAGGTCCCCGGCCCATTGTTTTATGGGTCCGCAACCAGAGCAGACCCAATCAATTTCGAAGAACCAATTCCTGCTCATTTCACCAACGCCACCCATCTTCAAGCGCGGTTGGTCCCGCATATCCAAAGAACGTGGCCGGAGCGCACTTCAAGCCGCGCTGCTATCGCATCGAGCATTCCCCAAAGGCGGTCTCGGCGGCGAAAATACACGAATAGCGCCCGAGCGACCGGCATTCCGGAAGTTATCTGTCCCGAGGCAGAAAGTCGTGATGGGAAACGTGCCCCGACTTTTGGAACGCTCCACAAATTCAAAGAAAAAGCAGGCGGTCGGTGTACCAAAAGTCGGCGGTCGCGGGCTTTGGAGTAACTGTAAACGATTGAAGTAAATGGTGGGCGCGCAGGGACTCGAACCCCGGACCTCCTGCGTGTGAAGCCTGATCCACGCTTCTTTTGGCTCCATGATTTCCATTGGGTTCTCTGTATTTTCAATAGGTTGGGGAGTCTGCTTTTCGCTCAATCAGCAAGCTCAACAGCCTCAACAGATGGGGTTTTGATACGGTTGTGATACGGTCTGTCGGGTTCCCGGAGACCGGCTTCGATGTCCCGGCGCTGATGTGGTATAAAGGGATTTAACCCGTCGGCAGCGTGCTGTCGACTCAAGGGCCGCCAGGGAGCAATCCCGCGCGGCCTTTGCTTTTTCTGGCCGATTTTTCTCCATGCGAACGATCATTTACGTTGACGGGTTCAACCTCTATTTCAGGCTGCTTGTAAATCGGCCGGCAGCGAAATGGTTGAACATCAAGGCGCTCGCCGAAAAACTCCTCGATCCGGCCAACGTCGTGACTGGCATCAAGTACTACACAGCTCGTGTGTCCGGACGCATCGATCCCACAGCACCCGGTCGGCAACAGATCTATCTCGATGCTCTGCGAACCGTGCCAGAGATTTCAATCCATATGGGCAGCTTCCTTCTATCGGAGAAATTTGCCGGGCTGGTCAAGCCCCCGGAGTTTCGCCCTCGTGCGGCGCTTGCGCAGCCATGGCCCGATGTTGTGAAGGTGATCAAAGTCGAAGAAAAGGGCAGTGACGTTAATCTCGCTTCCCATCTCCTGCTGGACGCTTTTCAAGGCAATTTCGATGTCGCTGCCGTTCTTTCGAACGATAGTGATCTTGTGGAACCGATCCGGATCGTCACGAAGGTTTTGGGCAAGCCGGTCGGACTGCTTTCGCCAGTCTCAAACCCCACGTTGGAATTGAAGAACGTGGCCAGCTTCATACGGCGTATCAGTGTGAGCGACCTGGCCGGTTCGCAGTTCCCTGATCCCGTTGTCTTGGCCGATGGATTGACGCTTAACAAGCCGACAACGTGGGCGTAGTGCAGACTGGATGCGGCCACCAATGCTGGAGCACCACTGGAACGCTCCAAGGGCCGAATGATCCAAACTTTTTGCCTGCCTGATTTTGAACACTTGGCCATAGGGCAACAATGGTCGAAGGCCACGCCCGGCACGCCGCGCCCCATGGAAAGTGGATAACAGGTTTATTCGGAGCTGTCGCTCAAATGCCGCTTCGGAATCGGGGCACAGAGCCCGAGACCTAAAAACCTACCGTCGCCGATCACCAAAGGGCCAGTGACATTCCCGGCAAACTCGATCTCCACGTGCCAGAGGCTGTGCTTGGAAAAGCGCGTTCCCTTGGCAAACGTTTCTACCCGTTCGCCATTCGATTCAAAAGGCTCCCGCTGGACCCGGATGGCCTCGGCGCGCACTGAAACTCCCGCGTGGCGTAATGCCTGCACGACAGCAGCTCCGGCCTTCGCACTTTCCTGCGCCCGTTCCTGTCCGCCCTTAGCTTGCTCGAGTTGGTGGTCAGGATCTATGCGACGGCGCGCGGCTGAATCCGGCAGGCCGGCGGGGGTAACGGTACGCCAGCACCGATGGCTTTGACCACTGCCGATGCCGTAGTGCTTCAGCATGTCCGCTCCGTTCTCATCGGCAGCGAGAGTGACTGTAATGCCGAGCGACGCTTTTGTTTCCGGATCAGGCGGTTCCAAACCCGAGAACGCCCATCGCACGTCGTCCGCGGTGAGCCGGGAGCCAGGCGGCACCTCGATTAACACGCGGCGGATTCCCCGGTCGGCGTAGTGATGCCCAATTGACGGCAACGGTATGATCCTGATCCGTTCCGTGGCGGGAATCTGGTCCGTGGCATCGGTCTGTCTGCCTACCAGAATATTTTTGATGCCAACACGTCTGGCGGGCATTGCAGATGTGAGGCGTGATGTTGCGCCATCTCTGAGCATCTCGACGAGTTGGCCGGTCTTCGCTAGCGGCCACATGGCGAACGATTCACTATCATCAATCTTGCGTAAATCGAAAACCAGACGGGTACACGGGCTGTCGTAGGCGATCAACGCAAATCGGGGTATGGAAGCCTTGGTGAAAGTCTGCTTTGCCACTCGACCCCTTAGTTCAGCGTGGAATCGTTTACCAAAATCAAGGTAGCGATCTTGCAGGCTTTTCAGCGATCCTGGAATCGGGCATTTCAGCGAGATTCCATTCCCGCCTGAAGACGGGCGATGAATAGTACCGGGGTAGGAGGACAGGCACTCCTCCAGCTGCGCGTCGTCAACGACATCGCCCCAAGCGCACGCGAAATCAACGCCACGGCCAAATTGATATAGACGTTCCGCTAAAGCGCAAACCACCGAAATGTGCGCCTCGTGGTTTTCGTCCTCGGTTTGTTTGACGATCCAGACGTACTTGAAGGGTTGTGAATCGTCTAGCAATCGTGGCTTGTAGACTTTTGTGGCAAGACGGATTTCCGCAATCCGGCGCGGGTCGCCGCCGACACTGTCAAGATCGTTATTCGGGACATACTGAGTCACGGTATGCCCATCATGTACTCGGGGTGCAGCGATCAGGGGATGATCAAGGGCCTCAATCCAGGCGAGGGCGCGGCAGTCCTGATCTTCCAACGGACCGCCCAACCCAGCTCCGGCAACCAACGCCTGAAATAGCCGCGCAGGTGCCGGAGGCCACTCGCCAGCCCCGTGATACCTGCGTTCGTAAAGTCGGATAGAAATGATCAGCGCTTGCGCCATTATTGTTCCGGCTCGCCTGGCTCCTCTTCCTCGGTCTTCTTAGATAGCAGCTTTTTCGCTTCAGCTATGTTGAACTCGTATTCCAGCCGTGCCGGCCATTTATCTTTGAAGTGCTTTAGCGCTTTCTGAGCGTAGGTTTTGATGGTTTCGTGGGCATTCGCCAACGCGAGCGGCACAGGATCGCCCCGACGGGGTAAGGCATACCAGTCATCGTTCTTGCGCGCATGCCTGAGTAGGCAGCCTTCCCTGAGAAACATGTCCATATCCTGAAGTGCCGCCAAGAGGGCAAGGCCCAGGAGATAGCGGCGAACATTGTCCGTCTCGTCCTTGACATTGGTATCCCCCCGTAAACCACGCAAGGCCAGAAGATTGACGGTTATTTCGCGCTCAATCCGCCCTTTAACCAAAACGCCTCCGAGAACGCGTGCATCCGGATTGGGAGCACCGTCCCGATACAACCGGATCTCTTTCGTCTTGAACTTGCGAAATGTTGAAGGCGCATCTGCCAGCCCCTTTACCGAGAGCTTGACGCTCCGCTTCTTGGCTTCCTCTTCCAGCGCCTTTTGCTGCGTTTCGTCGAGCTTTTTCCAAACGGAACTGAATTGCGCAGCGGCATGTACCACGTCGACGTCCCAGGCGCGAATCAGCGAGCGAACCAGGCGAGGTCGCTTTTCACCCGTCCCGCCGCGAGAATCCCAGACGCCAAAGACAAGTGAGGTAGGTGCCAAAGCACACAGCCGCGCTGCGTTGCCTTGCTTCAATGCCGTGAAGGCCTCCGCAGACAATTCGGCAAGCCCCGGCGACGATTGCACCGTGGCGTCAGCGGCTCGATGCGGCAAATCGAAGATTGAAACTGTGGTGTCTTTGTTGATCTTGATTTTGATCTGAGGAACCAGGTCGGCCAACGGGCCTCCCTCAGCAAAAAGCGGCTCCATGCGATTTGCCTGGGACCCGATACTGTCGATTGTCGCAACTTTGGTCCCGTCCGAGAGCGGATCAATGTTGTAGCCAATATCGGCGTATGTTGGAGGAAAAACGATTCCTTCATCGTTCTCCATCGCCTCGACTGGCACTAACTTTTGCTTGAGGTGCAAAGCGACTGCACTGCCTGAATCAGTCGCCCATTGGTCTAGCAGTTCAGGCGTCAATGGAATCGCATCTGTCCTCTGTTCTACCGGCATATTTTCTAACCCTCTTCCTCAGCGAAGTTCACAATCTTGTTCTTTCCCGACAGACCGATTTTGAAAGAAAACTTGCGGAGCGAAGCCCCTGGGCCACAGCCCGACAAAGCGGCTCTTGCAAGCAGGGGGCTGAGCAGTTCGCTCCACGCAGCATACCGTGCTGATTTTTCTTTTCCGTTCCAATCAACCTCTGGCCGCGCATGTTCCAAGCCGATCGCCGCCATCATTTCTACAACTGGGGACGCCGCGACGCAGTGCTGCTGGTCGTTCGGCGAATATCCCGCGTCTATCGCAGTCCACGCCCCTCGCGGGTCGAAGTTGAAACTGCCGCCCATCGACGTCAAGACGTGGAAAGGCCGTTCGGCTAGAAGGCTGGGATTTTCTTTCCAGAGAGTCAGTATCCCTTTTGTCTTCAATTCGCCAATCCTTTGACCTTTGCGGGGTTTCTCCCGCGTCCCCTTCAACATAGCTCCCGCGATTTGTGCAGCGCTTCGGGGGCCGGCATAAAACTTAAAATTATTCCTCGAAGACCCGTCGGTCCAATGTGCAATATCCAGTGATTGGTTCGCGTACGTGAGGCGGATCGGTAGCGCCAGTGGCGCTGCTACCGGCGCTGGGAAGCAATCGAGATGGATCAGATCGTTGCCCGGGGCATCATCTTCTTCGGAGTTTTTCTTTTTCTTTTTTGGCGGATCTTTATAACCCGAAGGGCCGATTCTGCTCAGCTCGGCGCCGGACAGGAATTCCAGAACGCGCTCGAACGGATTCCTGTCCCCGCGGGCATGCAGATTGAAACGCACGGCTGCATCGTTTGTCCAGTCGAACCCGCCTACGGCTCCAGAGCAAAGGGCATCGGCCGTTTCAAGAAATCCGAGCGACGCGAGAACCTGCCCAGGATTGATCAGATCGACGGGAATAGACGCAGATGTCATGCGCCTCCTGAATTGGCAACTACAGCAATTTGTACAGCCCGAGTCTCGTTATCCCGCGAAGCCTGTTGATCGGACGCGCGTAACAAGGACTCCCACCACGCTAAGCCCCACGGCCCCCAGCGCTGTTGAAGTCGTTCGAAGCGCAGGGCAATCGCTTTCGCATAAGGCTCGAGCACAGACGGCGGTGCGGCATCGCATCCCTGGGTCCTAATAGAGGGTCTCGCGAATCCATGGTGAGCGGCAATCAGATGGAGCGCTAAATCCCGAAGATCATCAGGCAGGCACCTCAGTCGTTCGTGATCATCGACCGCTATAACCGATCCAAATTCGTGGCGATAGTCGTCCAGTAACAGGAAATTTATTGGGCCCTCCGTTTTTGCCCAGACCGTTGCAGTGTCAGGCGCGTTAAATGCTCGTTGCCACCTGCTTGAGCGTTTGCCTTCATCGTGGAGAAAAGCGGCGGCACACAGAACTTCTTCGTATCGTTCCGGAAGATCAAAACTCCTCGCCAAGGCTCGCGCTCGGTCCTCTGCCCAGTTCCGATGATCTTCCAGCCCTTGCCGAAGTGACGTCGAACGATCTTCTTCGTTTGCTGAATCACTGCACCATTTCTCCACGATCAGCCAAAGGCGCGCCTCGCCGTCATCGGATATTTTTGCCGCGAAGCGCATGCGTTCTCGCCATTGGCTACTCGCAGGACCGCTCTCGCCCGCGCGAACCGACCGAACACGAAACTTGACCACCGGTGGTTGCTGAGTCAGCACTCCTGATTCGCCTGGCATCCATTGCTGACCATCGTCAGCGGTCGGGGGAGGAACTGTACCGCTCTCGTCGAGTAACCCGCTAGTCAAACCGGCAATCCGGGCATCGACAATAAGAGTCGCCCCGGCGAGGACTGATAAGAGCTTCTTGCGGGCATCCTTGTCCGGACTCAACTCTGCCAGGCGGAGCGCGGCGCGGAGCTTTCCGTTCTTGCTGATTACGATTGCGGCGACGTCCTTGGCAAGTTGACAATCCGACTGGACCCGATCAGCGTTAGCCACGTTGGGAAGACGTTCTGCGCGGAGAGCCAGCCACTCGACAACGCGGAATGTTTCCGTCTCAAGAATCTCGCTGGTATGTGGCGGAGCTGCTTCGAAAAAGGCCTCTACCTCTCTTTTAGTCCCCAGTAAGCCTTCGCGGACCGGGAGGTGCGTTCGCCACACGATTTGGGTCTGCGGCGGATCGTCTTCAATCCAACCCCGCAGCCAGGGGTCAACCTCGGGCCGACCGGGATGGGATTCCAACGAGGTCAGCGACCATGCGCCGACCAAAGCCCGGGTCAGTGCGGGTCGCATAGGTTCGGCTGTGGTAGCGGCATCCAAAATGTGTCGGGCGGCGCAATCCGTTGCTGCTCGCTCGTTCAGTTCGCGAATTGAACCCGTGCTGGCATCCGCCGTGCCGTTGGCCCAGGGAAGAAGTTCCTTCACGGCTCGCAACGAAGCAACTCCGGCATCATGCTTCGCAGCAATCTTCCTCTCCTGATCGGAACGATCTTCTGGTTTCTTCTTCAGCGCCTCCTGAGTCTTCTTATCACCTCGCCCGACGATCACGGTCACGTCCGACCCGCCCTGCACTTCTCCCCGGCGGTTTACTCGACCAAGACGCTGAACCATACGCTCCCATGTGACGAGATCGCAAACCATGTCGTCAGCATCAAGGTCCACACCAACCTCCGCAGCGGAGGTCGCAAACAAAAAAGTGGGGCGCTGCGGCTGGGCTCCCTTTCCTGCTATAAATCCCAATGTTTCGAGGCGCTGCGCCGCAAGTTGCCGTTCAAGAACACGCCGGCCTCCGACAAAAAGGTCGGCGGCGATCTTTACTGGTTGAGTTCCGGTCTTCTTGTTGCCTCGGGCCAGTCTTTCGACTTCCTCTTTGGCTTTTACGGCGTCCTCGCGCCTGTCGGAGAATACGATGCATCGAATGGGTCGATGTCCGTTCTCGGCAAGTCGCCATGCTTCATCAGCTAGCGCGACTGCAAGTTTAGCGTCGGCCGGAAGATCGCGAATAGCGATTCGTTTCGGAGCGCTTAACCGACGGATGATCTCAGGATGCCCGAAATCGTCCGGCGTTAGCCGAAACGCTTTGCCTTTGTGTCCTCGGCGGCCGGTGGCCGATAACGACAGCATCCTGAAGGGAGGAACCAGCTTTCTGAGCGCCTCATCTTGGGGACCGAGTTCGGTCTTGCTTGCAATGTCTTCGAGCATTCGCTCAAACGGAAGAACCAGATGCGCTTCATCCAGAACCGCCAGAGTGTCCGATCCGAGTAGTCCTGCATGATAGGGCCGCATCTTCCGGGAGACCCCATACCCTTCGAACAACAGACGTGACCCGATCATGTCAACGGTGCCAAGTACGATTGCTGGTGCTGCCGGGTCATCCAGCCATTCCCGATTGTCAACAAACTGACCGCGCAGAGTGGAAACAGACAGCAACCGGTTTGATATTCCCAACCGGGCTGCGACCTCCGGCGTTTGTTCCACAAACGCCCGGAGGGACATCGCGACATCCGTAGCCTGATCGACCACCGCGCGCCGGTCCACAATGTATGCGATTCGCCTGGGTAGCGGGGCGCCTAACGCGCGCGCCACAAGCCAAATCGCCAGAACTGAAGTTTTGCCAAGGCCCGTCGGAAGGTCGAGCGCTGTCCAAAGGCGGCCGTCAGTAAGGTCGTCAAGAAGGGCTATTTGCCACGGAAACGGGCTGGCATCTTCCTTTAACCCGAGGGCTTGAGACAGCCATTTCGTCGCGAGTTCGCCGCGCGCCTCACTCATTTCCAAACCCTTCTGTCCGAGATCAGAAACGTCCGCGAAACCGGGCGTTCCGTTAATTGTGCTTAGGACAACATGATAACGCTAAGTGATATGGCGAGTTGAATGCCGTCTTGCTGCACGCGCGCGTCAGAGACCACGTGAACGATTCGACGCCTCATTACGACCCGCGGCGCTCACGCGGAAAATCTGGACCCGCATCGCAACAGACTTTTTCCGCCTGGCGCGGGCGGTTCAGCCCTCACCGTAAGACACAGAAAATTAGCTCCTCTCGCCATGGTTCAATAGTTCGGCCATTGCCGCCTTCGAGTCGCCAGCCATGGAGGCACCCACGCTCTTCAGGAACCGGTCATAGCGAAACTTTCCTTGCGCCACAGCCTGGTCGCGAGCATCACCCGGTGGTTCGGCAATGCACGTCAGAAGAGTTTTAACCAGAGAGTCCACGAATGCGAAGAGGGCCTGCTGCGCCAGCTTGACGCTCCTGATCTCGCTACCAAGGCGGTCGAGACTCGCAGCAAGTCGTTCTTCCGACGCTTCCACCTCGCTTTCGCGTCCTGCCAGTTCTCGTTGAATCGCCGCACGGATGAACGCGCTTGGATTTGAGAAGCCGCCTTCTTTGGCGGCACGTTCAACGCGCGCGATCAGCGGTTCGTCCAGGCGAATTCCGCGGCATCTCGTCTTGGCTCTTGTGGGTCTCACATTCTGTATGGCGCCATCATCTGGCCGCGTGACAGAGGCGTGCACGAATGTGCACGAACGCCTTCGAATCGTGCACGACGCAAGCGCTGATGAAAGCGATGGGCATCGGAGGCAGCCGCGCGCGTCCGGAAGTACCGGGCATAGAACCCGCGAGATTTGTCGGACATCGGTCCATCGCCGCCGACTGAAAGAATTTGCGGATGTGATCGAGGGCCATGACAATCGTCGCCATGCCGCACGGCAGATTCACCGATTGATCCGTTGGGGCGCTTTCGTGCCGCGGTGCACGCGGGAAATGCGACTCTCTCTAACGTTCCGCGTACCGGCTGAACACGTAGCCGTTGTCTTTTCGGGCTGTGTGGCACTGAAAACACGCCTGCTGACCGTTGGCGTCGAGGGTATTCACCTTGCTCCCTTCGTCGAAGTTTCCGAAGCCCCAGCCTCCGGTAGCGGCATAACGGCGGCTGTCCTTCACCATGACTGCAGCCAGTACACGACGTCCCTCCCCGCCGGTTCCTTTTTCTCCGATCATGAACTCGAGCATCTCTTCCGCGATGATGGCGCCGTCATCATAGACGCCCGACCGCAGCCCTTTCATGGCGCGTTCATTTGCGTAGAAGTGAAATATTCCATTGGTACACGGCTTCACGCACGGGCTTTTGGAAAACGCCGAAAATGCGCCCGGGACAAGCGAGCTATGGAGGAAAGTCCAGTTACGGTAACCATCCGGGAAGGCGACGGTGGCGTCATCCGCGCGTACCAAAGGCGGCTGGAAGAGTGCGAGCGCGACAACGGCTCCAATAACAACGGCTCCTGTTACGAAGCCTGCAAGGACTATAGTGTGTATTCTCATAACTACCGGGATTGTAGCCTTGAAATGGTCCTGCCGGGAAGATCCATTATGAGGGAAGCAGCTGTACCATTCTGGCCGGAGTAGAATCGGGACATCGATCCAATGGAGCGCAGATGCCGAAGGTGAAACGCTGGTCGGAACTCCCGCTCAACGCCTGCCCCTCAGGGCAGCCTTTGAACGACTGGCTGTACCGGGAGCTTCGGTCCGCCATTCTGGAAGGGAGACTTGCGCCCTCGACGCGCCTTCCTTCCACGCGGGACTTCGCCGCTCTCTATGGCGTGTCCCGTGGTACGGTTGTCCAGGTTTTTGAGCGGTTGCAGTCGGAAGGATATCTCCGTTCCCGCGTGGGGGCGGGCACTGTGGTTAGTGACCGGGTGATGTCTAACCGGGTGCTGCCGCGCACGCGGTCCCTTCCGGACGCGGACACACTTCCGGCCTATATTGGCAGCGCGCGGGCAGCCTACGTGAGGCCCAGGCCCTTTGCGGGTCTGTATCCCTTTGGCCCGCCGCGACCATTTCGCATAGGGGACGTGGAGCTGCCGGAATTTCCATGGAAGCTTTGGGCACGCCTGGCCTCACGGCGAACCCGAACGGCGGGTACATGGATGCTTCCGGCAGATGACCCGAGGGGCTATAAACCTCTCCGCCAGTCGATCGCGCACCACTTGGGTTCATCAAGGGGAATCGGCTGTACGGCGGAACAGATCATCATCGTGTCCGGCGTGCAGCAGGCGCTGGATTTGCTCGCAAGGCTTCTGCTCCCGGCGAAAGCCAGGATTTGGAGACCCAAAGTTTGGCTGGAGGATCCCGGCTATTTCGGAGCGCGCATAGCGTTTGGCAATGCCGGGGCGCAGATCGTGCCGGTCCCCGTAGACTCGGAAGGAATCCTTGTCGCGCACGGCGTAAAAACTGCGGCGGCGGCGGCCGGCGCCTACGTCACCCCGGCGCACCAGTTTCCCTTAGGTATGGCGATGTCGCTCGGCAGGCGAATGGAGTTGTTGAAATGGGCGGCAGGCGCAGGTGCCTTCGTCATTGAAGATGACTACGACAGCGAATACCGTTTTGCGGGACGCCCCATTCCGGCTTTGATGAGCCTTGACCGGTGTTCCAGCGTGATCATGGTGGGCTCCTTTTCGAAACTGTTGTTCCCCGGTCTGCGCGTCGGATACATTGTCGCGCCACCCGCGCTGGCCGACCTGGTTGTCGCTTTCCGGCTGCAAACAGATTTTCGCGCGGTGCATCTTGAGCAGGCGATACTGGCGGACTTTATCGATGGCGGCCACCTGAGCCGGCACGTTCGCCGTATGCGGGAGATCTACTCATGCCGGCACGCTGCCTTGCTCGAAGCCGTTCGAAAATACCTTGCGGGAGTACTCGAGGCAGACAACGTACATTGCGGGCTCTATACGGCCGCGCACCTGAAGAATTCGATGAGTTCCGGCGACGCGGAGAGCGCTGCGTCAGCCGTGGGAGTAGAAACTCTGGCATTGGATCGATATGCATTGTCTGTACCGGACCCCGGAGGACTGCTCCTGGGTTTCGCTTCCTTCCATGAAGCCGCGATACACGAAGGCATGCGCAGACTCGCGCGCGCCTTCCGGTAGTACACTCCGCCGGGCCCACACTTCCTCCATCGGGACTTCTGGATAATCACGAGCGGAATGCAGACTCAGCGGGAGTGATTCCGACGCGCGTTTGCATGATTATTTCAGTCCCCTTCGCGAAGGGGACGCCTGCTGGGACGGTGCGGCGACGGCGCAAGCGGGACCCACTCGACTCGTTGCAGCGGTACCAGACTCTTATTTTTGATGAGTTCCACCTTTACCAGGGTGCTGAGCTCGCGCACGCGCTCGCCATGCTTGCCATGGCTCGGAGCTTTCGATTTTTCAAGCGTCTCATGATCCTCACTGCGACGCCGCATCCCGAGGTTAAGTCAATCCTTGATCGCTTGTATAACCCTCACCTGATCGAACCCGAACCCGGCTCCCACGGAACCAGCCACCGCCTTGCGGTTCACGCTGTCGAAGTTACGCCAGTACACCTTTCAACGAACGACCCTGTTGAAATACTTTCGGCACGCCTCATGGCTCTTCTCCCGGAACTTCGTCGGATCCGCGCGGAGAATCCAAAAGACGAATACATACCCGCAGTCGTTATTGTGAACTCCGTGGTGAACGCGATCCGCCTCGAAGACAAGCTGGCCGAATCCTTTGGGCGGGAATCGCTTGCAACCATACGCGGATTATCCAACCGCCACATTAGGTCCACACAAGGCAAATTTCTGGCTCTGGGAACCTCCGCCATCGAAGTCGGAGTTGACTTTCACTGCGACTACCTGTTTTTTGAGGCGACCGATGCAGCGTCGTTTATGCAGCGCTTTGGTCGGGTCGGCCGCCACGGACCGGGCAAGGCTATCGCTCTGGTGCCCTCGAACGTGTTTGCGGGGATGAATGAGATGCCTCACGAAATCGACCGGCCAATATTCGAAGGGCGAATCAACTCATGGTATCCATCCTCGGATGCCACGCCGTGGTTCGTTACCACTGAATACGGGATGGTCACTGCACGAGCGCTCGCGGAGACGTTTATCAAAGTAGCCGGCGAATCCGGGATTCGCCCCGAGGTCGAAAGCCAGATCCGGGAGCGAGTCGAAGCAATGCTGTCCGAACACAGCGAACGCCTCGGATGTTCGAAGCAAAATCTCCAGGCTCGGAGCCTGTTCGAGCGCAGCAAGCGGGGTACCCCGAACACGCAGTGGGTCAAAGCCTATTGCGACCTTAACCAATTCCGCACGTCGCTACCCAGCGTCCTCGTCCATGACTTCTGCGAACAAGGCCGACGGGCTGACTGGGAACTGGCCGAATACGAAGCCGATCTCCGCACGCTTCTGAAGCGCGCGGTAGGAATCGCCTGGAATGCGAATATCGGCAAGAGTGGAATGCTCACGATCAAAGGAATCGGCAAACTCCGGCAAGTGCATGCGAGCGAAATCTTCAGCGAAGACGATTGCCACAAGTTTCTCCGGACGAAAGACTACGACGGGCAACCGCGTGCGTTGCGTCTCTGCCAGGATAACGAATCAACTCCAGTTTCGGATCTCATGTCAAGGAAAAATCACATATTTGTGATCGCGAAAAAGACCGACGTTAGCTCAGATACTGACTGGCGTGTGCCGGTGTTCGAGTCGGGAGACTAGTACATCGCATTTGACGGAGCAGTCCTACTGCTCTTCGAAATGGCGAGACGAAATAAGCAGTCTTGAACCAAACCCCGAAACCATCGCGCCGCAGCCTCAACTTCTTTTTTCTCATTCCGGATAAACAGAACATTAGAGAACATATTCCCCGGCATCGATCAGTGCCGGATCTGTGATATCAACCCGAAATCCCAAGCTTCTCCTGAAGGTCTGCCAGAGCCCGCCTCGCGGGTTTCACTCGGCCCTCGTCGGCCGCTGCGATGCCAGCCCGTATCGCTTCAACCGCCTCAAGTCGCGCCCGCCGGTCGAGCGTCTCCCGATAGCCCGCCGCGTCCTGCACCACGAGTCCCGGTTTGCCATTTACAGTGAAGAGCGAGCGCGGTTTCGACCTGCTTCTTTGCCGGGAGGTCGATCGAATAGAAGGCGACCGTGCCGGACTGGGCAGCCGAGGGGAACTTGCTCGTGGCCGTTTCTGATCCGTGTTCATCCGTGTGCATCCGTCGCCATTTTGCCTTGTACTTCCGTCCCCCCCCTCACACCGCAACTAACCGCAGCTCTCCATCGATCCGCCCGATATCTCCAGGATCGCTCGTAACAACAACCCGCCCCGTCCTCTGCGCGCAAATCACAACATGGGCATCGACGATATCCGCAGTTCCGCTCTCCGCCAGTAAAAGTCCAACAGCAGTTGCGTCAGGCCCATTGAGCGGAACCAGATCCGTATCCACCTGCCGGATCAGCCGGGAAAGGCGTGCCTGCCTGGCTGGGTTACGAACGGCCTGAGCCAGCGCTGTAGCCGGAACGACAACGCGTACCCCAAGCTCTCTTGCGCGTGCCAGCAGCACGATCACCTGGCGATCGTTCCGATCCAGAGCGATCAGCCCCCCCGCGTCGAAAGTGATGCCATTCACGCGGCCCTGTTCTTACCCTTACTGCGGCTGGCCGTACCCATTTGTCTTTCCGGTTTTCTCTCCGGCGGACGAAGAAGTGCATCCGCCCATTTGCGCTCCGCGTTCGTTGGGGCCCCACCGGTCTCTCGCAACGCGTCGTTCAGTATCGTCTGCCAACCTGCCGCGTCGAATAGACCCACGCCAACCGCATGCTGAACGAAAGCGGACACGCTGCCTGCCTTTCCGGCAGCAACCAATTCGCGGATCGACCGAAGCTGTTCGTCCGGCAGCGTAATCGTAATTTTGGTGGTGGCCATACCAAATACCATACCATTAAAACAGATCTGGTCTGGGCTATGTCGCCCGTAATCCGCGTTCCGCCCGCCCCTATTTTTCAGTCACAACTATTTTTATGCCCATAACGCCAACAAAACAATAGCCAATCCACGATTTTCGACCCTCGAATCCTTGCGCTGTCGTGCATACTGTAATCGGCATGGGATACTTCGTCCAATTTCACCTCACAATCGGCTCCCCGGACGAATCGCGCCCCGCCCGCACGGTCAAAAACGGAAAAAAAGCAAAATATGCACAACGAACCCAACTAACTCATAGAAAACAAAGGACCGCTCTCCGAAAACGAACCCATTGTAGACCCCATCGAACCCATCGTGGAGCCGATCGAACCCACAGTAGAGCCGAACGAACCCACCGGGACGGGAGAGTCCTGCCCCGAAGCCAGGCCTTCGTAAAACCCTCACCGGCCTGTCCGCGCGTCCACATCTCCCTTGCTAAAATGGAACTTCCCCGCCTCTTGAATCCCAAGCCCACGCCCGCCGATACGCGCGACACCTCCGGCGACATCGTCGTCAAAGGCGCGCACCTCCACAACCTGAAGCACATCACCGTCGCCATCCCCCAGTACTCCCTCACCGTCGTAACCGGCGTCTCCGGCTCCGGCAAATCCTCTCTCGCCTTCGATACCATCTACGCCGAAGGCCAGCGCCGCTACATCGAATCGCTCTCCGCCTACGCCCGCCAGTTTCTGGAGCGCATGGAGAAGCCCGCGGTCGATGAGATCGACGGCATCGCGCCCGCCATCGCCATCCGCCAGAAAAACACCACGCGCAACCCGCGATCCACCGTCGCCACGTCAACGGAAATCTGGGATTACATGCGTCTCCTCTGGGCGCGCGCCGGTCGCACCTGGTGCCCCGTCTGTGGACGCCAGGTCCAGCGCGACACCGTCGATCAGGTCGCCCAGTCCATGCTCGCGCAGCGTAATGCGACGCGATTCCTCGTCCTCTTCCCCGTCAAACACGACGGTACGGGCGCACCGAAAGATCGCCTCAACGAACTCCGCACCCGAGGCTTCAATCGTCTCTGGCAAAACGGAACGACGTTCGAATTCTCCACGCCCGAATCTCTCCTCGGCATCGACTGGACCCAGCCCGTACACATCCTCGCCGACCGCATCGCCATCTCGCCCGATCTTCACCAGCGCCTCGTCGACACGGTCGAAATCTGCTACCGCGAATCCGGCGAGGTCATCTTCCTCAACGTCGCGACCCAGGAACGAATTCTCTTCAGCGAGCGCTTCCATTGCAAGTACGACAACCTCGATTTCACGCCGCCCGAACCGATTCTCTTCAGCTTCAACAGCCCCGCCGGAGCCTGCCCTCGCTGCCAGGGTTTCGGCAATACCATCGACTATTCCATCGACCTCGTTGTTCCCGATCGCGGCCTCTCCATCAACGATGGTGCGATCGAACCGTGGACCAAGCCGAGCGGCAAGGAGTGGCTCGACGCCTTCTACAAAAAGGCCGCCGGCCGCGTCCGTTTCGACATGCCGTTCTGCGATCTCTCTGAAACCGAGCAGCACCTGATTCTCGAAGGCGACCGCAAAACGAAACTCGACGGCATCCGCCAGTACTTCAATTACCTCGAAACGAAAAAGTACAAGGTTCACGTCCGCGTGTTGCTGAGCCGCTACCGGGGCTACACGAAATGCCCCGATTGCCACGGCTCCCGCCTCCGCAAAGAAGCCCTGAACGTCCGCTTAGGTTCACCATCTTCCCCATCTTCCCTGTCGGTCTTTGTGGGGCAGGCGGTTCCGCCTGCCACTGCCCCCGGCCTAACCATAGCCGACGTAGCTCGCCTGAACATCGCCCAGGCCGCAAAGTTTTTTGCTGAACTCCAGCTCACCCCCGAAGAATCCGGCATCGCGGGCAAAATCCTCACCGAAATCCACCAGCGCCTGAAATTCCTGAACGATGTAGGCCTCGAATACCTCACCCTCGACCGCCTCTCCGCCACGCTCTCCGGCGGCGAAGCGCAGCGCATCACCCTCGCCACCTGCCTCGGTTCCCGTCTTGTCGGCACCTGTTACGTCCTCGACGAACCCTCCATCGGCCTCCACAGCCGCGACACTCAGCGCCTCATCAACATCCTCATCGAGCTCCGCGACATCGGCAACACCATCGTCGTCGTCGAGCATGATCCCGAAGTCATGAAAGCCGCTGATCACATCATCGATCTCGGCCCTCACGCGGGCGAATACGGCGGCACGGTCGTCTTCGAAGGCGACTACGCCAGCCTGATCGCGCCCGCAAACCAGTCGCTCACCGGAAAATATCTCCGTGGCGAACTCAAGGTCTCGCATCGCAAAAATCGCCGCCGTATCACTCCGAAAGGCTCCCTCAAATTCTTCGGCGCGCGCATGCACAACCTCAAGGGCATCGACGTTTCGATCCCTCTCGGTCTCCTCACCGTCATCACCGGGGTCTCCGGCTCCGGCAAATCGACCCTGGTCCACGACGTCATCTTCAAATCGCTCCAGGCGAAACTCAACAGCACCGGCCAGACCGAGAAAAGCGAAGACGGCCTCGATAACGAAGACTCCCCCCGCATGACCTGCACCCGCGTCGAAGGCGCCTCGCGCATCAACGACGTGGTGATGATCGACCAGACTCCGATCGGTCGCACCCCGCGCTCGAATCCGGTTACTTACATCAAAGCCTTCGACGTGATCCGCAATATCTTCGCCGCCACGCGCGACGCCGAAAAGCGCGGCTACACCGCCGGACACTTCTCCTTCAACGTGCCCGGCGGCCGCTGCGAAACCTGTCAGGGCGATGGCACCGTGACCGTCGAAATGCAGTTCCTCGCCGACGTCGAACTGGTCTGCGACGATTGCAAAGGCACCCGCTTCAAAAGCGCCATTCTCGATATCAGATACAAGGACCTGAACGTCCACGAAGTGCTGCAGCTATCGGTCACGGAAGCGATCAAATTCTTCCACGACACGCCGCGCTTAGCCGCGAAACTGCAACTACTCGAAGAAGCCGGCCTGGGTTATCTGCGTCTCGGCCAGTCGGCGACCACGCTGTCCGGTGGAGAAGCCCAACGCGTCAAACTCGCCGCCCATCTCGCGCAGGCTACCAACGAAGGCACACTCTTCATCTGCGATGAGCCGACGACAGGCCTGCACTTCCACGACATCACGAAGCTGCTCGCCGTGTTCGAGCGCTTAATCGACCACGGCGGGACACTGCTCGTGATTGAGCACAACGCCGAAGTCATCCGCGCCGCCGACTGGGTCATCGACCTCGGCCCGGAGGGCGGGGAAGGCGGCGGCCGCATCGTAGCCGAAGGCACCCCGGAAGACATCGCCAACGCCGAAGGCTCCCACACCGCCCGCTTCCTCCGCGAATCGTCTACCCCTTATAACCAAATAACCCACGCGCCCGGATGATCTCCGCCACCTGCGGAGGCACCATGCTCTCCCAGGTTGCGTCGCCCGACTGGATCTTCGCCAGCACATCATCGGGATAAACGTGAAGCTGCTCTTCGCGGAATTCCCGCACCGGCTGGATCTGCCCGCTCTCCAGCAGATACCAGTACAGCCGCCGCGATAACGGCGCCAGCGGCAGCGAAACGGCGTCCACCACCGGCGCATCCGGGCCGGCCTTCATCGGATACACGTACAGCGTCGTATCCCCCTGGAACAGCCGCCCGAGGCCCTCCAGAATGCCGCCGGGCAGGTTCTTGTAATACTGCTCTTCGAAGATGCCAACCAGCGTCGGAGCCCCCATCACCATCACGATGGACTCTTTCGTATAGCGGCGCAGATAGCTGGTCACCAGATCGAACCGGTCGTAGTTCGACACCATCACCGTGATGCCGAGCGCGTTCAGCATGCTGGCCCGCGCGAGGAAATCGCCGTGGTCGATGCGATGCTCCGTCACCAGATTGCTGAGAGTCATCTCCATCAGCACCAGAGGCATCGACTTTGTATGGCGCGCGGAGCAGTATTGCCGTTGCGCGCCCTGAAGCATTTCCCAAGTCACGTTCGTGACGGGCCGGAAAGCGCCGCGTTCCATCAGCAGCGACTTACCGGATATCGCTTCCGAAGGCTGCACCACTTCACCTTCCGCCGTAAACATGGTGGCGTCGGTGAGGCCCTGCTCGACGAGTTGCAGGCTCATCAGGCGGTTATCGACGCCATGAAATGCCGGCCCTGAGAGCCGGATCATATCGACCTCCACCTGGGTCCGCCGCAGCCCTTCGATCAGGGCGGCGATCAGTTCATGCGGCCGGTCGTTGAGGAAGAACGCCGCATGGATCAGGTTCACGCCCAGCGTCCCGAGCGCTTCCTGTTTGGCGACCGTGACGTGGTCGAGCAGTTGCACGTGCAGGATGATCTCGGACGGTTCCGCCTGCGGAAGACTCTGAAAGCGCACGCCAAGCCATCCGTGCCCGCCCGGACTCTCCGTGCGGGTGCGTGTGGCCACGGTATCGGCGAACACGAAGAACGCGGTCTTTTCTCCGCGCGTGGCGTTCAAACGGCGCAGCAGCAGGTTGTACTCGTACTCGAGCATCGATTCCAGCCGCTCGCGGCTGACATAGTGACCGGCCTTGCCGTAGATTTCGTCGCTGACCGCCGTATCGTAGGCGGAGATTGACTTCGCCACCGTGGCGGATGCGTGGCCCGCGTGGAAGAACCAGCGGACCACTTCCTGACCCGCGCCGATTTCGGCGAAGGTCCCAAACCGGCCCGCGTCGAGGTTGATCGCGAGGGCCTTCTGTTCCGTGTTCATGTCCATTTTTGAGAGAGAGGCGTCAGTTAACCTGAAACTTCGATTTTGCAACTGCGGTCTGATTGCCCACCGCGTCGTGCGCCGTGATCACCAGGGTGTAGACGTTGTGCGTCATCGTCGACTTCAGCGTGAGATTGAAGAGACCTGGAATATACGGCTGCGGGTAGTACGCCGTGCTTTTTTCCATGGCGGCGTCTTCCTTTTTCATGATGGATGTGCCGTCGGGTTCCAGCAGTTCGACGTCGTACGACGCGTCAATCGAGTTCTGCTCGCCGTACTGATAGCCCATGATATAGAACTTGACCCAGACCGTGTCGCCGGCGCGGTAAGACGGGGTGATCAGCGCCGTGGTGTCTTCCTGGTTGCGGTAAAAATTCAGCTCGCGAACCGCCAGTATTCCCGATGGCGCGACGAATTTCGCTTCCACGTCAAACGACGCTTCGCCCGAAGCCGACTGGTGCGACTGTTCGTCGGTGACGGCGAATTTCACCTTGTAGGCGCCCGGCATCGCGATCGGCGGAATGGCGACGGCGGCCCGAAACTTCGGCTTCCAGTTCTTATCTTCTGCGCTGAGCGTCGTGACGAGGGGAATCTCTTCGGCGGGGAAAATCGATATGCCGCGCGGATCGAAGACCTGCACATGGCCGGTCAACTCAACCTTCCCGGTGTCCGATTTTTTGAAATTTTCCGCAATGAACGAGAAATAGACGACTTCGCCCGGCACAAGGCGCAGGGCGCCGAGAGGCGGGCCATCTTCGAACTGAGCCGCTACGGGATTATCGGCTTTCAGCGCGGCCGCGCCCGTTTGCGCGGGACCGGTTGGAGCGGAGGCAAGCCACGCGGCGAGGAATACGCCGGCAGTGAAAAGCGAGGTTCGATGGATCTGCATTTTCTGCAGCTACTTGACGGGCTTCATAAACTTCTGCGATCCGGTTGGCGCAGTGACTTCCGGCAGGTCCGTGGTCGGCGCAATTGCGTCGTCCACCTTTTCGTGGGCATAACTGAGCGGCAGGTCCGCCAGGATCTGATTATCCGTCGATTCGTCGCTGAATCGGACTTTGTAGTGCGCGGCGGGAGCGTCGAAACCGACATCGCCGCGCTCCGTCTGTCCGGGGCCGACGTGGCGTACCATGCCGAGCCAGTTTGTCACGCCCGTCCCGTCCGTCAGTTCGCTGTAAGTCTTGCCGTCGTCGCCAACCAGTTCCACGGCGGGAATCGGATTATCCACATTGCTGCTGTTGGTGACGGCAATCTGGATCAGGAGAAACCGGTCGTGGGGGACGCGTGGATTCGCGTCGTCGCCCAGCTGCGGGAGAATCTGCGAATCGACAATATTGTAACTAAGATGGCCAATTGCGGCTTTTTCACCGGCGGCGACCACACGCACTTCTTCGGTTTTCGGTGCGGAGTTCGAACACCCGGCCAGGGCCACCAGGGCGAACGATAGTAAGGCAAAGGTAGATAGGCGCATCGCGACTAGTTTCTCACAGAAGCGCGGGCCGCGGGGAGGCGCGCCGGAGGTCACTTGCGGTGCTGTAGAAGCATCTGGTCGAAGAGCTTCTTCTGGTCAGGATTGAGAATCTGGACGATGCGGCTGTTGCCGTCGGCCAGAAGGTTGTCATAGTAGTGCGAAAAGTCGTCGAGAATCGAGGTCAGCTGGCGGGTCTGCTCGTCGCTCAGGTTGAGACTGTTCTTCATCTCCGTCACCGACATGGACGACAGGCCGGAGGAAACCGGCGGCGTTCCATGCATGGCGTTGTTCCTGGTCAGGCTCATGATGAGAGCCCCGGCTACAACACCGCACAGGAAGACCAGGAGCAATGAAAATATGGCGGCGCGTTCAGCAGGTCGGGGCAATGTGATTGTGGTCGTGGACATTCGGACCGGCTATTGACCGTAACTTGCCAGCGTCACGAGCATCAGGTCCCGATCGGAGCTCGCAGCGTGATCGGCTGTGGCATCGTGCTGGGCCATGATGGTGGCGGCGTCGGTGCCGGCGGACACGTCGCTCTGGCTCATGACCAGATAACTGCCCAGGCCGGCCAGCACGAGCAAAGACGCAAAAGCAATGCGGCGGAAGAACGCGGCTCCCGGAGCCAACAGGCCCCAATGGCCGGTGTTCTGGTGTTCGACGATGCCTGCTGCCACGCGCGTATAGAAAAAAGGCGAAACCTCGGGCACGGTCTCGGGGCCAAAACGCAGCTCCGCAACCAGTTCCGAAACGCCGGCGATCGACTCGACTTCCGCGCGGCAATCGTGGCATGAAGCCAGATGGCCGTGGAAAGCCGAGGAGGCATTTCCGGCGAGATGTTCTTCGAGTTCGTTCACTACAACGTCATGCATATATTTCTCAGCCTGTCCAACAACTTAAGACTCTAACAAATCCTATTCAACCCAACCCTCTTTACTCAACCCTGGCCGGAACCCGATCCAGCCGCTGCGAGGCCTTCACCAGCTTCTGGCGGGCGCGAAAAAGCTTGACCTTTATTGTATTCTCATTCATCTTGAGACGGCGGGCCATCTCTTCGACGGAATAGCCTTCCACTTCCTTGAGCATCAGCAGGCTCCGCTCTTCGCCCGAAACCCGTTCGAGCAGCTTCACGACGTAATCGCGGCGCGCCAGATTCGTATCAGCGCGGACTGCGCGGCCGTTGCCGGTTTCCGAGTTCTCCACGCGGCGAACTTCGTCCTCGCTCATATCGCTCTCATAGACGAGCTTGCGGACTTTCTTTTTGCGCAGATAATCGAAGCACTCGTTCACGGTGATCTTGTAGACCCAGGTGATCAGCGAGCTGCGGAAGTCGAAATTCCGCATGGAGAAGTAAATCTTGGTAAAAACCTGCTGGGCGATGTCTTCCACGTCGTTGCGCTGGCGCACGATGCCATGGATGATGGAGAAAACCTTGGACTGATAACGCTCGACTATTTCCTGGAATGCGGACTCGTCGCCACCTTGCGCGCGGCGGACAAGAGCTCCTTCCGGAGTGTTTTCGTAGTCCACTCGGGTCCTGTTAGCAGTCCTACTGCCGATTGCGGGAAATCGGAGCGTTCCGGTCAGTATTGCCATACATCACCGTCAGACGCCGTAATGGGAACTCCGGTTTCGCCATATATGGACCGCTCCGCGCTCCCTGGGCCGGATTCGCCGACAGGGCGCTACCTGAAGATACCAGACGGAGGGGTAGTTTTGCATCCGGTTCGTCGGGGATATCTCCCGCTCCGGCCCCGAATCCCGGGAGTTTTTGCCGGATGTGGGAGCCGGAGAGCCTGGAAGGTGGCGACGGTTTGAGGCTGGAGGGAGTCGAGGGTGTGGGATTCCAGGGCCGTTGCGTGGCCTCGAAACCCGGCGGCCTGGGGCGGCGGGAGCGCCCTGACCGTCAGGGGTCATGGTGGCCGAATACGGTCAACACTGTCGTCCGGCAGGTCCAGCCGTTGCCGTTCCGACAGGCTATCGGGGGTGCCACAGAGGTTGATCCGGCGTGCGTCCGCAGGGTCAAATCGCGCCTCACCCCACGAACGGCCACCAACTTGCCCTGAGGCAATGGCAGGCTTCCAAAAAGAAAGACGAAGGAAAAATTCTATGACCACCAATTTGAATCGCTGTTTTTGCATTCTGGCAATTGCCGGCACCATGAGCACCGCCGTTCTGGCGGCAGACAGAGAAGTCAAAGTCAGCGACCGGCTGGATGCTTCAGCCGATACGCTGAACGATATGATGCACGCAGCCGACCGCGGCATCCCGCAGGATCTGCTGGACAAGGCGAAATGCGTCGTTGTCGTTCCAGGCATGAAAAAAGCCGGATTCATCTTCGGCGCGAAGTATGGCAGCGGCTTCGCGGTTTGCCGCCGTCCCGGCAACGTCGGCTGGAGCGCCCCGGCGGCCATGATCGTCGAAGGCGGCAGTGTCGGGTTTCAGATTGGTCTTTCGGAAACCGACGTTGTCGTGCTCGTGATGAACGATGGCGGCATGCGGCACCTCTTGTCCGATAAATTTACCCTTGGCGGAGATGCGAGCGTAGCGGCGGGCCCGCTTGGCCGCACCGCAACCGCCGAGACGGACGCGATGCTGAACGCGGAAATGCTGGCATATTCCCGATCGCACGGTCTGTTCGCGGGCGTCTCGCTCGAAGGCGCGACGATGCGTCCGGATGAGGAAGCCGACAGGGCGCTCTATGGCCACCCCGCGACGAATCACGAAATCCTGCAGGGCGACTTCAAGACTCCGGCCGCCGCCGTGAGGTTTGAACATGCGCTGAATCGCGACTCAGTCAGCCGCAACTAACACAGGGCGAGGGGGCGGCCGATTACGCCGCCCCGGCTACGCAACACCCCACTACGAAATACGGAGACTAAAACGATGCTTTGGACGATTGCATTTATTCTGATTGTGCTGTGGGCACTGGGAATGGCCACCGCTTATACGGCGGGCGGGCTCATTCACCTTCTGCTGGTTATCGCGATTGTGGTTGTCCTCTTTCGCGTGATTCAGGGACGACGCGTACTTTAACAAAGAACAAAAGAGAACTCATATGAAGATACCGGCAATCGCATTACTGATGACCTGCGGGATTTTATCCGCACAGCCGCCTCCGACTTACCGCGTCAACGTGACGGCGCGCACAGTGAAGGCAGTCAGCTATCAGCATCGTACAGGCGAGACGAAAATCGACTTCAGTGGCACCAGCCTCATGGCGGACGCCCACGGAACGGCGAAAGTTGAAGGCAAGAAAGGCTATATCGCCATTGACGCTGAGTTCCGCGGTTTGTCCGACCCCACACAATTCGGCGCCGAGTACCTCACGTATGTCCTGTGGGCGGTGACGCCGGACGGCCGCACTTCCAATCTTGGCGAGATTCTTCGCGACGGGACCGGCGGCAAGCTGAACGTGACCACCGAACTCCAGGAGTTCGCGCTGATCGTGACCGCCGAGCCGTACTTCGCCGTGTCCCGTCCCAGCGACGTGGTGGCGATGGAAAATGTGGTTCGCGCCGACACGAATGGCGGCGTGGAACCGGTTGACGTCAAGTACGAATTGTTTCAGCGCGGCCAGTATCTGCACCTTGCCAACGTGCTCGATTTACAGGTGAGCCGCAAGCTGCCGCTGGAGCTTTATGAAGCCCGCAACGCCGTGCAGATTTCGCGGGCGAGCGGCGCCGACAAATTTGCAACCGACTCGTTTCAGAAAGCCGAGAGCGAACTGAAGCAGGCAGACGATTATCAGAACCGGAATGCCGGCTCGAAGCCGGTGACGATGATGGCGCGACAGGCCGTTCAAAGCGCCGAAGACGCCCGCGCGATCGCGGTGAAGCGGCAGGACGACGACATTCTTGCCGCCGAGCGCCAAGCCGGTGCGGACCGAACGTTGCGGGCCGAAAAAGGGCAAGCTGCGGCGCAGTCCGAGACGGATCGCGTGACGCGCGATGCGGCAGACGCGAAGGCCAGCGCTCAGGCCGAAGCCGACAGGCTCAAGCGCAATAACGATTCCCAAACGCTGGCTTCTCAGAACGAAGCGGCTCGCCTGAAGCAGGTCAATGACGACAAGATGCTGCTCGCCCGCAACGAAGCTGCCGGATTGAAAGCCGATAACGATGCGCAAAGGGCTGCCTCCCAGACAGAACTGGATCGGTTGCAACGGGAGAAAGTAGCACTGCGCGCCCAGTTGTTATTTCAGTTCAATGCGATTCTTCAGACTCGTGACACCGCGCGCGGCCTGATCGTGAATATGTCGGACGTCCTCTTCGACACCGGAAAATTCTCGTTGAGGCCCGAAGCACGGGAGAAACTGGCAAGAGTTGCCGGCATTGTCGAAGGGCATCCCGGGTTGAAACTCGCGGTGGAAGGCTACACCGACAGCGTTGGCTCGGATGGCTACAATCAGACGCTCTCGGAAAATCGTGGCGGCTCGGTGCGCGACGATCTCATCCAGCAGGGCATGGCGACGGATTCCGTCACATCGACGGGTTTCGGCAAGGCGCAGCCGGTGGCTACCAACGACACGGCGGACGGACGGCAGCAGAATCGCCGCGTGGAAATAGTGATTTCGGGGGACATTATCGGCACGGTGATCGGTGTACCGCTCGCGGCTAAGTAATTCGTTTCATAAGCCCGCTAACGTATTGTGGTCAGCCGTCGAGTTGCGCTCGACCGTACAAGCTGAAGCATGTACCCACATGGCGTGCTGCGGATTCGGAGGGGGGCGGAGGCGCGAGTCTGGCCTGCAAGGGTCAGGCTCGTGAAGTCCCGGAGTTTTTTGCATTTCCGATTGTGTGAGCATCCACTGTCGGCATTTTTTTCTGCGGTGCCGGTGATATTCGCGTGATTATTCGCGTTCGCCAGGTTCCGGAGAGTAGTGAACAGCATTTGGAGTCCTTTATGCACTTCGTATTCATCAGATTTTCGATTGTCGCCATCGCCTTCGGGACCATTTCGTTCGCGCAGTCCGCCGATCTCTCAAGCGCGCAGCCGGCCGGTCCCTCTCTGGCGCAACCCGCCCCCTCAATCGCCACGTCACCCATGACCGGCGGCGAGCGGGTGCACTGGCTGGCGCATCAGAATCTCTCACCGCTGGCGTTACTCGAAGACGTCGCGATTGGCGGCGAGGAGACGTGGGTCAATTCACCGAAGGAATACGGGCCGCACTGGCAGGGCTTCGGCGAACGCGTCGGCATGACGGCGGCGAATTATGGCGTGAAGACCACGATGGAAGCGGGCCTTGGGAGTATTTGGGGCGAAGACCCGCGCTACGACCGGACGGAAGGGGAGAAGTTTCCCGCCCGGCTGGGGCACGTGGTCAAAATGACTTTCATGGCGCGCAACCGCGAAGGAAATACGATGCCGGCCTATGCCCGGTTTCTGGCGATCCCCGGCAGCAGTTTCCTTGCGAATACATGGATGCCGGATAGCCAGGCGACTGTCAGCGATGCGGCTGTGCGGACAGGTCTCGGATTTCTGAGCCGGATGGGCGAGAACGCCTTTAAGGAATTCCGTCCGCGCCACTAGTTGGCAGGACGATGAAAACGGCAAAATGGCCACGGATGAACACAGATGAACACGGATAAGAAAAATGCAACTTCAACGTTTTTATATGACGCACTGTGAAAATGCTCAAGACCATGCCGAACACCATTGACGTTGAGGAAATGTTTACGGAGTATCACAACGCCGGGCCGGTTGACGTCGTCATGGAAGTCCGGCGCGAGGCTGCCCTGCTGAAGACAGGCGCGCTACAGAACGCAATCTTCAACAGCGCCAACTTCTCCAGCATCGCGACCGACGAAAAAGGGGTCATCCAGCTCTTCAACGTGGGCGCGGAACGCATGCTCGGCTATGCCGCCATAGAGGTGGTGGACAAGATTACGCCCGCCGATATTTCCGATCCGCAGGAAGTCATCGCGAGGGCGATGGCGTTGAGCCTGGAACTCTCCACGCGGATCACGCCAGGCTTCGAAGCGCTGGTATTCAAGGCGTCGCGCGGCATTGAAGATATTTACGAACTCACTTACATCCGCAAGGACGGCAGCCGTTTTCCCGCCGTGGTATCGGTCACCGCCCTGCGCGACGATCTGGGCGGAATCATCGGCTATCTGCTGATCGGTACCGACAACACCGCGCGCAAGCAGGCTGAGGAAGCGTTGCTGAAGGCAGGCGCGCTGCAAAACGCCATCTTCAACAGCGCCAATTTTTCCAGCATCGCCACGGACGAGAAGGGCGTTATTCAGCTTTTCAATGTCGGGGCGGAGCGCATGCTGGGCTACACGGCGATCGAAGTGGTGGACAAGATCACGCCCGCCGAAATTTCCGATCCGCAGGAAGTGATCGCGCGCGCCAGAGAACTCAGCCACGAACTCGCAACGACTATTACGCCGGGCTTCAACGCGCTGGCGTTCAAGGCTTCGCGCGGTATCGAAGACATCTATGAGCTGACGTATATCAGGAAAGACGGCAGCCGTTTTCCGGCGGTCGTCTCAGTCACGGCGCTGCGTGACGCGCAGGACGGCATTATCGGCTACCTTCTGATTGGCACCGATAATACCGCGCGCAAGCAGGTGGAAGCCGAGCAGCTGCGGCTCGATCAGCGCCTGCGCGATCAGCAGTTTTACACGCGTTCTCTGATCGAATCCAATGTGGATGCATTGATCACCACCGATCCGCGCGGCATCATTACCGACGTCAACCAGCAGATGGAAGCGCTCACCGGCTGCACCCGCGACGAGCTGATCGGCGCGCCGTTCAAGAGTTATTTCACGGATCCCGACCGCGCCGAGGCGGGCATTAAACGGGTACTCAGCGGAAACAAGCTTACCGATTATGAACTCACGGCGCGGGCACGGGACGGCAAGGAAACCGTGGTGTCTTACAACGCGACCACATTCCACGACCGCGACCGCAAGCTGCAGGGTGTCTTCGCGGCGGCGCGCGACGTCACCGAACGCAAGCGTTTTGAGCATACGCTGCAGGAAAACAACGTCGAGCTCGAAAGAGCGATGGCCGCGGCGGAAAAGGCCAACCTGGCGAAGTCGGAGTTTCTGTCGAGCATGAGCCACGAGCTTCGCTCGCCGCTCAACGCGATCCTCGGTTTTGCGCAGCTCATCAACTCGGATTCTCCGCCGCCCACATCCTCCCAGGCGGCCAGCATCGACCAGATTCTTCACGCGGGATGGTACCTGCTGGATCTGATCAACGAAATTCTGGATCTGGCGCAAATCGAATCCGGGAAGCTGGCGCTGTCGAGGGAACCGACATCTCTCGCCGACATCATGCTCGAATGCCAGGCCATGATCGAGCCGCAGGCGCAGAAGCGTGGCATCCGAATGACGTTTCCCCCATCCGGCATGTCGTATTTTGTGGATGCCGACCGTACCCGCCTGAAACAGGTTTTGATTAACCTGCTTTCGAACGCGATCAAGTACAACCAGGCGAAGGGAACGGTGGTGGTGGAGTGCAGCACGATCGCCGAGCGAGTGCGCATCAGCGTCAGGGACACCGGCGCGGGACTTCCTCCGGAGATGCTTCAGCAGTTGTTCCAGCCGTTCAACCGCCTGGGCCAGGAGCGGAGTACGGAGGAAGGCACGGGCATCGGGCTCGTGATGAGCAAGCGGCTGGTGGAACTGATGGGCGGCGAAATCGGGGTGGAGAGCGAGGTCGGCTCGGGCAGTGTCTTCTGGTTCGAACTGAATTCGGCTGTGGAGCCGCGCCTCGAAACGAATGCGGCGGAACCCTCGACGATTGCCCCCGCGAATAACGGACACGGCGCGCCGCTTCGTACGCTGCTTTACGTGGAGGACAATCCCGCCAACCTCAAGCTGATCGAGCAACTGATCGCACGCCGTCCCGATATCCGCCTGCTGAGCGCGAGAGACGGAAGTCTTGGTGTCCGGCTGGCGCGCACCAATCAGCCGGACGTGATCCTGATGGATATCAATCTTCCCGGCATCAGCGGCATCGAGGCTCTGAAAATTCTTCGTGAAGATCCGGTCACTGCGCATATTCCGGTGGTGGCGCTGAGCGCCAACGCGATGCCGCGCGATATCGAGAAAGGGTTGCAGGCGGGATTTTACCGGTATCTGACCAAGCCGATCCGGGTCGGCGAGTTTATGGATACGCTGGAATCGGCGCTGGAGTTCGCGGGGCTGCGAAAAGGCAATGGCCACGGATGAACACGGATAAGAGAAATGCAAATTGACGCCACCTTCCCCAGCTGACATTCTGAACGCTAAGATTCTTGTGGTTGACGACATGCAGGCTAATGTCCTCCTGCTGGAGGGCATGCTTCGGATCGCCGGTTATACGTCTGTCCATTCCACGACGAATCCAAATGAGGTTTGCGAACTCCACCGCGCGAACCGCTATGGGCTGATCCTGCTCGATTTACAGATGCCCGGCATGGATGGATTTCAGGTGATGGAAGGCCTGAAGGAAATCGAAGCAGGCGGTTATCTGCCGGTTCTCGTCATTACGGCGCAGCCGGACCACAAGCAGCGCGCTCTCGAAGCGGGAGCCAGGGATTTCGTCAGCAAGCCGTTCGACCTCGCCGAACTGCGGGCGCGCGTCCATAACATTCTGGAAGTGCGTCTCTATGCGGAAGCGTTGACGGAGACGGTCCGGGAACTGGAAGCGACCCGCGAGACTCTTCGCCTGAAGACCCTGGAAGAAAAACGAATAAACGAACAGGAATCCACGCTGGCGCAGAGGACACAGCAGAGCCTTCTACCAGAAACCCTGCCTTGTTTCGAGAATTTTGAAATCCGCGCCTTCAACCATCCCACGCGCTATGTGGGCGGCGATTTCTACGACTTCCTGCAATTGAGTTCCGGGAGCTGGATGGGAGTTCTGGCCGATGTCTCCGGTAAAGGCATGCCCGCGGCGCTCCTGAGTTCCATGGTGTTGGGCGCTCTCAGCACGGAATTCCGCTCGGGGACTCCGCCCGGCGATATTCTGAACCGCGTGAATAAGCTGCTCTGCGAGAAATCGCTGCCGGCTCAGTTCGTCACGCTTTTTTTGTTCCTCATGGGTCCGGATGGCACGGGAGAGTTTGTCAGTGCGGCGCATAATCCGGCGTACTTGTATCGCGCGGCTACGGGGCAGTTGGAACACCTGATATCCGATTCGCATTTTCTGGGGATGTTCGATTTTGCCTGCTGGAAATTCCGGCCGTTTCATCTCGATAAGGGAGACATCCTGGTCGTCTATTCCGATGGCCTGACCGACGCGGAAAATCCGCGCCAGGAAATGTTTGGTGAGAAGAGGCTGCTGGAGGTCATCCGGCGCGACGCGCCTTCCGGGAGCTACGCGATGGAGCAGGGTTTGCTGAAAGCCGTGGAAATTTTCACCGAGGGCATGGCGCAGACCGACGACATCACGCTTACGGTTGTGGAAAGAAGCCGTTAAAAAGCGACATGGCCGCCGATGCACGCCGATGGACGCCGATAAAACAAAACCAAACCAAACCCACGATATAAATAGGCATTGATTTCGTCGTGTCGTTGCTCTATTCCTAACCTCGATGGGCAGGCAATTTGGGTTGCTCCCCCCGCCAGGCAAAAAGCAAAAAAGGAGCAAACGGCAAAATAGTACGAATTGTTTTACCGTTGGTTGCAAATGTCTCTGGTGGGGCCACGTTTTTTAGCTTTGTTGCTGTGGCACAAGGCAGTCACGGTGGCCGGCCGGCAGAAGGATTCCGGTTCGAAGTGTGCTCCATTCGCTTTCGCGGAGGCCAGGAGGGCGGGGGCGGGAGTCTGAATCCCACGCCGAACGGTTTTAGGGCAACGCTCACGCTGCGGGAAAATCGTATTGATTTCCTGCGGTCCTCCAGGGCCGGCCAGCATGTGGAAAACCGTGAGAATGACAGGGCATCCATGCTGGATCTCGCACGGTATCTGACCATTTTTACAGGAGGAGATCCGGTAAGAGATCGGACAGGCTTGACCGGACGCTATGACTTCCCGTTGCGCCGGATTGAGACGCCTGCTGGGGAGGAGAAAGTCTATAGTAGCCCCGTTGGCCCACTCGGACTCGAGGTGAAGCCCGGTACAGAGATTAGAGCAACGCTGGTCATTGACCACGTCGAAAGACCTACTCCGAATTACTTGCGGGCGTTCCCGAAACGGCCGCCAAGAGGGGAAAGTGCAGGAGAGACAAGCTCCTGGTTTTCAATCGGCGTTCATCGGCAGCCGGTTAGTGAATGCCGCCTAACATCCAGACCAGGAGAATAATGAGCAGGATGGTGCCGAGGCCGATACCGCCGCTGCCCGCGTAACCCCATCGGCTATGGCCGTAGTAACCGCCACCACCGCCGAGCAAAAGCAACAGAATGATCAGTATGATTAGCATTTATTTTTCACCTTTCCTGTGCGATCTGCTGCGTCCATTACTTTTCGAGGACTTTTTCAATTTCGCCGATTTTTCTCTGGACCGTGCCGGCCAGCTTTTCGTTGGCGCCTTCTGCCTGAAGATCCGGATTATTCGTGATCTTCCCTGCGGTCCTCTTCAAATCGCCCTTTATCTCGTGAACGGCGCCTTCGACCTGATCGTGCGTACCCTGTGTCATGTTGTATTTCTCCTCGAACTGCACAGAAAGCCCTGCAATCCATGCCCCAATCGTGAAAACAGGGGAAAGCGAGGCGGTTCAGGGCTTTGGGGAGAGCCGACGGGGTCGAAATTGACCGAATGCGGCCATTGCGGCAAGCGATCCCTGGGGGCTCAGGCATCCTTATTACATGATAATGAATAACGGACCCTCCTGACATGAACCCGATTGAACGAACACTGCGATACGCCAGAGCCTATACGCGCCTTGGAACATTGAACCGGCGGACCGCGTCTCTGGCAGACAGCCCGACCGAACTCATTGCGGAGACTTTCAGCTACTGTGATGCCTTTCTTCAACCGATTCAGATCGAAGCAGAACTGGCGTCATTGCTGAAGCACGTGCGCGAGCTTAACCCCAGCCGCGTACTTGAAATAGGGACTGCCACCGGTGGCACTCTCTACCTGTGGACTCGCCTTGCACAGCCCGATGCAACCATTGTGAGCGTAGACCTCCCGGGCGGCAACTTCGGCGGTGGCTATTCCAGACTCCGCACACCTGTCTACCGGCGGTTCGCGCGCCCGAAACAGAAGCTTTTCCTTCTGCGGGCCGACTCCCATGAAGGCGGTACCCTGGCGGAGGTGGAGCGTCTCTTTCAGGGATCGCCGATCGACCTGTTATTTATCGATGGCGACCACACTTACGAAGGTGTCAAACAAGACTGGGAGATGTATTCGCCCCTCGTTCGCGAGGGCGGATTGGTTGTTTTTCACGACGTTGCAGGTAATTACGGCGACACACAAGTGAAGCGGCACTGGGACTCGATCAAAGACGCCTTCCCGCATTTCGAGTATATGGTTCACCCCAGGGGCCACTATGGCATCGGCGTTCTGTTCAAGTAATCTATCGTGACCATTGCCTTTAATATCGATCCCCGGATCTGGCTTTGGACGTACTGGCAGGGTGAGTCCTGAGACGCCTTTCCGGCATCCTGTTATAATGAGGAGGCACATTCCTCAGCGGGAGAAGGTAAGAACATGGTCAATCTGACAGAAACAGCAGTAGGCAAAGTTCGGGAGATTCTGGACACGCAGGAGCCGAAACCGGCAGGGCTCAGGATTTCGGTTGTGGGCGGAGGTTGCTCCGGCTTCAGTTATTCCATGGCTTTCGAGAATGCCCCTGGAATGCTGGACAAGACCTACACCTACGACGGGTTGAAGGTGTTTGTGGACCAGGCCAGCATGCTCTATCTGGATGGCGCCGAGGTCGATTACGTGGAGAGCCTTGAGGGCTCCGGGTTTAAGTTCAATAACCCGCACGTGAAGTCAACTTGCGGTTGCGGTAGCTCGTTCAGCGCGTAAGAGTCCATAACTAAAGGCACTCGAGTTTCGCTCGACAGGAGGCAGGCGGAACCGCCCAATACCACTTAAATTTTCTGGACATGATTTTTGATGGTATGAGTAGGGAAGGTATGAGGTTTCTGCCAGACGAGACGTGGCGCGGGTGGTCG
>Ga0182024_10002334_pt1 | contig 47329 bp, 45 predicted proteins | sample P32metaG_FD_120480 | JGI IMG/M metagenome (GOLD analysis project Ga0182024, IMG submission 120480) | Permafrost microbial communities from Stordalen Mire, Sweden - P3-2 metaG (Illumina Assembly) | ecosystem: Environmental > Terrestrial > Soil > Wetlands > Permafrost | place: Sweden: Stordalen... | reverse complement strand
TGGAGGATTCCACCAGGAATTGATTCATAATATCCTGCCGTCGCGCGCCCACCGATTTCCGGGCGCCGATCTCGCGCGTTCGCTCGCTCACCACCGCCAGCATGATGTTCATGATCACCACGCCGCCCACCACCATGAACACGCTTACAATACCCACCGCCGCCGCCGCAATCGCGCCGGTCAAGCTATCCCATGCTGAAACCAGCGTGTCCGACGACATCACGCCAAAGTTATCATCCTGCTGCGGCCGCAGGTGCCGCCAGGATCGCATCAGCATGCGAACTTCGTCCTCGGATTGTTCCAGTTGTTCGCGACTGATGGCCTGAAACACCAGGCTGATGCCTTTCTGCGCGCCGTAGGTTTTGAAAAACGTCTGCTCGGGAATCGCGACATAACTGTCCTGCGATTGGCCGAACACGCTGCCTTTGGCCTTGCCGACGCCGATCACCTCATACGGCATGCCGTCGATTCCGACGGTCTTTCCAATCGGATCGGTAGTCGGGAAAAAGCGCTCCTTGTAATCCGCGCCGAGAAATACCACGGCCATGTGTTTTTCGTCTTCGATGTCGCTGAACACGCGTCCCAGCTCCGCTTCAGTGTGACTCAGAGCCAATGTGTTGGGACTGCCGCCCAGGAGCGTGACGCCGTCGACAAGATCGCCCGCGTAGGTCACCTTGACGCCGCGCTGCGTGGTGATGCCGGCTTCCCGGACCAGCTTCGCCTGGGATTTGATGAACGCAAACTCCTCGCGCGATATCTCCGGGTTCCGCTTCAAGGCCTCCATAAATCGCTTCGGGTCCGGGCGGCCGACAAACGCCACACGCAGCACGCGGAATCCGTCGTTGCCCATGGTGGACGCGGTATTGGCGATGAACACGTCCATGCCGTGGATCACCGACATCACCGCGATCAGCGTGGTGGTGGAAAGAATAATGCCCAGCAGCGTCAGAAAGCTGCGCATCTTGCTGCCGCGCAGCGAATCGAACGCGACCGAAGCCGCTTCAAAAAAGGATGCTTGTCGATGCATTTTGTCCAAAAGGGGACTGACCACTCTGTCCCCACGCGCAACAGGTTAATTCCAGCCCCACCCGTCAGGGTGGGGGATTTTCCTGGAACAGCCCATCAGTGGACAGAGCGGTCTGTCCCCTTTTTCAACTAGCTCCCGGAATGGCCTGCTACTTCTAGAATACGGGACCGGCTCAGGATTTGTTCGTCGACGCGACGCGCTCGCGTAAGGTTGTGTCAAGTTGCTCCATCCAATCGAGCACCACGCCATCCAGCCAGAAGCGCGGCCGCTGGCGCGCGACGAACCCGATATGCCCGCCGTGATCGGTGGTGACCAATTGCAGATGCGGATTCTCGCGGAAAGCCGGATGATCGTACATCCGGAACGGAATCAGCGGATCGTCTTTCGCGGTGATCACCAGCGTCGGCACGCGAATCTTTTCGAGAAACTGATTCGACGATTGCGTCCGGTAGTAATTGTCCGCGCTGCCGAAATCGAACATGCGCGCGGTGTATTGGTCATCGAAATCGTAAATGGTGCGGACCTGCTTGAGGTGTTCGGTCGTGTAAAGGTGCGGCGCCTGGCGGGATCGCCGCCGGATTTTATCCGTAAGGCACGCGAGGAAGCGCCAGTGATAGATGAAATTCTGCCTTTCGCCGATCGCCTGTGCACACAAGGCGAGATCGATGGGCGTCGACACGGCGCACACTCCGGCCAGCAGCTCGCGGCCCGCTTCGCCCAGTTCCCCCGCCAGCTTCAGCGAGACGTTTCCTCCCAATGAAAATCCGGCGAGGAATAGGGGAAGTCCGCTCGCGCGCTTGCGCTCTCGAAGGATATGCAGAACGTCGGAGGTCTGGCCCGAATGATAGTTCGAAAGCGCCAGTGATTCCGAGCCGCCGCAGCTCCGCAGGTTGATGCGATGCGTCGCGTACCCGGCTTCGAGCGCCGCGTGCGCCATGGAGCGCGTGTAGCCGGCGGCGCTGGAGCCTTCGAGACCATGCACCATCACCAGCTCGCCGCGCGGGTCTTTTGTCGTCGGCCACTGCGAATGCACCAGCACCTCGACATCCGGCTCGGTTCGATACTTTACAGCTTGGACCGGCCATCGACGCTCGCTATCCGGCCGCCGCCAGAAATAGGCGCCGAACGTAGCCAGGTGCGGGTTTCTGAAAAAAGGTTGGAAGGGCCGCAAACGACTATTCTACTTTGATCCCGGGAGCGAGGCGGATTAGGAACTTGTTGACGAAACGGATCGATCCGACGTGACGCGGCGGCAGCGAATCCTCCTGTTGAAAGAAACGAGGCCGCTTGTTAACTCCTGTGGGCAATTCATCGTCTACACCATCAAGTCGAATCGGTAGTCGCGCCCAATCCGTGTGCGGCCATGGCACACTGGGTGACCAGGAACTCGAGAGGGACGGTGATTCATGCGAACCACAATCGTATTGATGGTGTCCGCCGGGATGACGTTGGCGCAGCAGTTGGCGAGCACCGGCCCACAGGTTAGCTTCGAGGTAGCCTCCGTCAAGCCTTCAGCCCCTCCAGCAGCGGGGAGGAGCGGCAACTACAATATGAGCGGAGGACCGGGAACTCCGGACCCCAGTCGTTTTGCCTGCGAGAATTTCGATCTCGCCTCTCTCATCATGCTGGCGTACGACATCCCTTCCTATCGATTATCGGGGCCGGCCTGGATGCGGGACACGAAGTTCGACATCGTTGCGAACGTGCCCAGCGGCAGCACCAAAGAGCAGTTCCGGCTGATGCAGCAAAACCTCATCGCAGAGCGGTTCCAGTTGAAAACACATTGGGAAACGAAAGACATGCAAGTCTACGCGCTATTGATCGCCAAGAGGGGGTCGAAGCTCATGGAGAGCGCCGCGACTGATCCCATGATGAGGATGGGCAGCACCGGCGGAATCACCCAAATGTTATTCACGGGCTCGCCCGTGGAACGGTTTGTAATGCAACTGCCGCATGTTCCCGGAGTGGATCGCCCGGTGTTGGACAAAACCGGCCTCACCGGGAAGTATGATTTCGAGTTGAAGCTGGCCGGTGGTCCCAGTGGAGTTGCCGGCCCAGAAGGCGAGAGCGTCTTCACCGCGATTGAAGAGCAGCTCGGCCTTAAGTTGGAAGCGCAACGAGCGCCCATCGCGATTCTGGTCGTTGACCACGCCGAGAAGATGCCGAAGGATTGAGATTATACGGAGGACGTTACGTTCTGCACGCCTGCTCGGCCCCCATCGTCATAATCCGCAGGAGGACCGCGATGCGTCGAATCGCCGTTTGTTCGATCGTCGTTCTCCGAGTGACCTGCGCCCAGGTTCCGGCAGCGAAATCCGAACCGCCGCGGTTCGAGGTCGCTTCCATTCGCCCCAGCAGTCCCGACCAGGTGGCTGCCGGTTGGTCCGGAATTCAGATCGACCACGGGCTGGTCAGGGCGCTCAACGTGACTCTAAGGGAGACCATCGCCGACTCATACCGAGTCGCGAAGGATCGAATCGCCGGAGGCTCCGAGTGGGTTGATTCAGATCGTTACCAGATCACCGCCAAGGCCGATCAGCCCGTCGGCAAGGAGATCCTCGACGCGATGATGCGGACGCTGCTCGCTGAGCGTTTCAAGCTCAAGCTTCATCGCGAAACCCGAACCCGCGAGACACTCACTCTCGAAGTCGCAAAGCATGGGCCGAAGCTTCAGCCGGTCCCCGCCGCGTACCCTTCTTTTACGAAGGGCAACGGCCGTGTAGACGCCACAACTCTTACCATGACGGAGTTTGCCGAGATTGTCTCCCACGAGCTGAGGCGGCCGCTGGTGGATCGAACCGGGCTCACCGGGTCTTACAAGTTCACGCTGCGCTGGAACGAAGATCGCGGGAAGATAGCCGACCCCATCGATGCAGCGGCGGAGCTCAAGTTCGAAATGTCCACCGCATTGACGCAGCAGCTCGGATTGGAGTTGAAGTCGAAGCGAGTGCCGACCGAGATGCTGGTGATCGACCACGCGGAGAAACCGTCGGAGAACTGACGGAACACTCTCTACTCGTTCTTCACGCAGCTTTCCACGGATTGAGGGTCATCGCCCCGATCCCCTCGAAATCCTTGGTGTTTCGGGTAACGATGGTCAGACCGTGGGCAAGGGCGGTTGCGGCAATCAATGAGTCGACCGTGGGCAGAGGCCGCCCGGTGCGCGATCCTTGGGCGACAAGCGACGCCCAGCGCATGGCAACCTGGCGATCCACCGGAAGAATGCGGCCCGAGAACCACACTTCCAGGTCTTCTGTGAGCCATTGCTCAAGTTTCGCTCGCCGCTTCCCCTCGGCGAGCAACTCGATTCCTTTTTGAACTTCCGCAAGCGTGATGACGCTCACATACTGGGAGTTGCGGTCCGCTGTCTCAAGCCAGCGCTTGACGCCAGCGTCGGGACCTCCTGGCCGATTGTATTCGGACAGAACATTCGTATCGATCAGGAAATCGCTCATCCAAGGTCAACGGTGCGCGGGTGGTCTTTGGATCGCTCCAGCTCGAGGTTGGCTCCGGCAAAGGGGGAACTCAGGAGGAGGTCGGAAAGATTATTGAAACGCCTGGGTTCTGGGCGCGGATCATCAGTGGCCGCTAGGTCATGCTCTAGAACTTCCAAAGCGTATTGCTCGGCCGAGACGCCTCGCGCGGTCGCCTTGGCCTTCAGGGCCTGTACGTCCTCATCCGGAAGTTTGATCGTCAGGTTCATTGGCGGTCTCTCTTCCAGGTTAACCCGACAGGCGCTTAGACCGGCAGCTCGATCTCCACGAGCAATCCGGGCGCCGCGTTCGAAGCCCGCAGCGACCCCTTATGCAGCTCCACCGCGCGCCGTGCGATCGATAATCCCAGCCCGACGCCGCCGCTGCCGCGATTGCGATCGGGGTCCACTCGATAGAACGGATCGAACAAATGCGGCAGCGCCTCCGTGGGAACGCCCGGACCGTAATCGCGGACCCGAACCTTCGCGCGCCCGCCCCCGTTTTCCAGGCCGACTTCCACCGCGGAATCGCGCGGCGCGTGGCGGATCGCGTTGCGCATCACATTTTCGATGGCGCGGCGCAGAAGTTCGCCGTCACCGTCGACCGCGACCGCCGGCGTCCGCGCCCAAGTCAGTGAACAGCCGCGTGCGCGCGCTTCAATCGAGCAATCCTCCACCAGCCCGCCGATCAACTCATCCAGTTGCACGTGCGCGAGCTTGCGCAGCGCCGGATCTCCCTCTACTCGCGTTACTTCGAGCATCTGGCTGATCAGTTCATTCAAACGGTCGGCTTCCTTCTGGATACGATCCAAGGGCAGGCCGTTGGATTCGTCCGATCGAGCCAGCTCCACGGCCACGCTCAATCGCGCCAGCGGGCTGCGCAGTTCGTGGGACACATCCAGCAGCAGGCGATGTTCGGCCGCCAGCAGCGTTTGAATGCGCGCCGCCATGCGATTGAACGCTCCCGCAAGTTCTCCCAGTTCGTCGTGCCGGCTTTCTTCCGCGCGAATGTCGAGTTCGCCGTGGCCGAAGCGATCCACGGCTTTCTGCAACCGGCGCAGCGGCGAGGTCAGGTTGTAAGCCAACGCGTAGCACAGCAGCACCGAAAGCCCCAGGACCCACAAATGGATGGGTTGCAGCGCGGAGAAGAACAGGCTGCCCGGCGGGGTGATCAGAAAGAGGCAATAGCGTCCATCGCTCGAAAAGCGCGCGAAGGCGGTTCCGCCGCGGCCCGAATACGGGAATCGCGACCAGTTGTGCGCGTCGCGAATCATGTCCGGGTGGCGCTCACCTGTCAACATGTCGGTACCGTCCCCGTCGGCGAGGATCGCTTCGCGCGCGTGAGTAACCTGGCGGAACCGCGCGAGCGTGTCCTCCAGCGCCGCTTTTCCGCCGGTCTCCCAGGCGTGGCGCGCTTCCGATAATTCCAGACTCAGCAGCACCGACAGCGGCGGCTGGCGCGTGGAGGAGTACGGATTGTAGGTCAGCGCCGAGGTGAGAATGGTGGCAGCCAGCGTGATCACCAGCGTCAGCACGAACCAACCGAGAATTTTCGCGAATAACGATCTCATGCCTCTGCCTCCCCGGGCCCCTCGTCCTCCGCGGACGCGCAAAACTGATAGCCCACACCGCGCACGGTCTTGATCAGCGTGCGATCCGTTTCCAGTTTCCGGCGCAAATGGCTGACGTGCATGTCGATGGAGCGGTCGAACGGCGTGGCCTTGCGGTTATACATGCTCTCCATCAGCGCGTCGCGCGAGACCACGTTGCCGGCCGACCGCACCAGCGTCTCCAGAATGTCGAATTCGAGCGTGGTCATTTCCACGGGCTTTTCGTCGCAAAAAACCTCGCGCGTGCCGGGATCGATGGCGACGCCGTTCACTTCAATGCGGCCTTTTGACCGGACCTGGACGCGCCGCAGCACGGCTTTAATGCGCGCCAGCAATTCACGCGGATTGAAAGGCTTCGCGAGATAATCGTCCGCGCCGAGTTCCAGTCCCACGATGCGATCCTCGTCCTCGCCGCGCGCCGTGAGCATCAGAACCGGAACGGCGCTCTTGGTGCGGAGCCGTTTCAGCAGCGCGAAACCGTCCAGGCCGGGCAGCATCAGATCCAGCACGATCAGGTCGAAGTTGGCCGTGGAAGCGATATCGAGACCGCGCTGGCCATTGTTTTCGATGGTGACGCGAAACCCCTCGCGCTCCAGAAACTCCTCGAGTAACGCGCACAGCTCGGTGTCGTCGTCGATGATTAAGACTCGCGCCACTTGGATCTCACTACCCCCACTATGTAGCATAGGACGAATGCTTACGGCCATCACGCGCGCGGTCAGCCCCACCTTAAGCGATTGCCAGTTGGAGCACCTGGATCGCCAGCCCATAGATGTCCCGCGCGCCTCGGCCCAGCATCGCGCGTATGAAGCGTGCCTGCGCGAACTGGGCGCGCGAGTGATTTCGTTGCCCGCGGCAGTCGAGTGTCCGGATGGTGTTTTCGTGGAAGACCCCGCGCTGGTGCTGGACGAAGTCGCCGTCGTGACGCGAATGGGAGCGGAAGCCAGGCGCTCGGAATCGGATAGCCTGGCCGAAGCGGTGGCGCGGTTTCGTGAGGTGCGGCGCTTGCGCGAGCCCGCGACCCTTGAAGGCGGAGACGTGATGCGCATCGGCCGGACGCTCTATGTGGGACGGTCGCGCCGGACGAATGAAGCGGGCATCGAACAGCTTGCGGAGATCGTCGCGCCGTTCGGCTATCGCGTGGTCGCCGTGAATGTCACCGGCTGCCTGCACTTGAAAAGCGCTTGCTGCTATTTAGGCGGCGATAAGATTCTGGCGAATCGCGAATGGATGGATCCCGCGGCTCTTGCTGAGTTCACCTTCGTCGACGTTGCTGCCGAAGAACCGCGGGGCGCTAACGTTCTGCGAATCGGCGATACCGTGCTGATCCCGGCCGCCTTTCCGCGAACGGCCGCCGCGCTGAAGATCGCGGGCTATGAGCCGCGGCTGGTGGACACTTCGGAATTGCTAAAAGCTGAAGCCGGCGTGACCTGCATGAGCCTGCTGTTCGACGCGCCGTAGAAAGCGCATCGTACTGTCGCGCCTCAAGCCCCGCCCGTCAGGGCGGGGATCCGCACCTGCAAGCTGGGTATCCCCGCCCTAACGGGCGGGGCTTGAGCGAATCACCGGTCCGCGCTACTTCGAACCCGCCGCGGCGATGGCGAAGCGCAACTGCGCCATGCGATCGTCCGATCCCGAAAATAGGTCTTCCGGAAACGTTCGATAGCGCAGGATATCGTCATAGATGACCACTGGCCGGTCAAAATTCAGCCCCATGCCAGCCAGATATTGCAGGCGCATGTTGAGATCCTCATTGATCTGCGCGTTGGCCAGCCACGGCGCGAGCCCCGACGCGCGGCCCGCATACGTGCTGAGAAGCGTGATCGCGTTGGGGAAACCCACGGTCGCGAGCGACCGCGCCACGGCTTTCTGTTCCGGACTGTCCAGCCGCTGTTGCATCGCCTCGACGTTGATCTTCAGCGGTTCCGCCTGGCCTAGCAGCACGGTATCGTAGCCCTCGCCATTGATATCGTTGCCCCAGATGGTCCCGTTCGGGAAAGCCTGGAAGAAGGTGGCGAGTTCGCTCTTCACCGTTTCCGCGTCGCTTTCATAGAGAGGCACCCACTGCGTCACAATCCCCCCGGGATTCAGGTGGCGTTTGCATAACTCGAAGTACTCCTTCGAATACAGCGTGGCCGTTCCCTTCACCCACGGGTGAATCGGATCCGACGTAATGATGTCGTACTTGTCTTTGCTGGTAAGGATGAAGTGGCGCGCATCGTCATAATAAATCCTGGTGCGCGGGTCGTTCATCACGTTGTAGTTCTCGCCACGAAAATACCGCGTCGCTGCCGGAGGAATCAGCGACTCGAGCTCGCAGATCGTGATCTTCTGAATTCCGGGATGGACTACGAAGGTCCCGGCGGTGACGCCCGCTCCGAACCCGACGATCAGCACGCTCTTCGGGTCCGGATGAATCAGGGCCGGAAGGTGCCCCAGCATGCGTTGCAGCCGCATGTCGTAAGGCTCGGTGGAGGCTTCCACTTTTCCGCTGACGTGAAAATAATGCTCGCCGCCGGGCAGTTCGGAAATGGCGATGGAGGAATTGCGTCCCTCGCCCAGATACAGCACTTTGCCGGGATCGTTCTGGATCAGCATGCGGCGCCCATAGGCGATGGCGAGCCACGGTACCGGCGCGACGGCCGACACCAGCCATACCACCCCCATCGCCCCCAGCACGGCCACCGCGGTGGCCATTCGCGGAAGATTGCGAAGCGAAACGAATACGATGGCGGACGCGAGCGCCGCGAGTCCGATCAACACGCGCTGCGAATCCTGCGTGCCCACCCACGGAATCAGAACGATGCTGAATCCCACGGCGCCCAGAATCGCGCCGGCTGTGTTCGCCGCGTACACTTCGCCCGCCAGCTTCCCGCCGTCCTCTCCCCGCGTGGCGGCTGCGGCCAGCGCAAAGGGAAAGCTCGCGCCCCACAGGCACGCGGCCGGCAGGATTGCCCAGAAGCAGCGCAGCAGATCGAGTTGGAAGGTGTACCAGGGGCTGGTGGAAAGCGTCGGATTGATGGGCCAATACGGGAGCGAAACTGCAAGATTATAGGCGGTCCACGCGATGGCTCCCGCCAGTAGAAACTGGCAAACGGCGAGCGCGAGCGCGGGCCGGCGGATGTATCGCGAAATCTGCGCCGCGACTCCGCTGCCAAGCCCCAATCCAACCAGGAATACGGCGAGGATGATCGAGAAAGTGTATACGGTCGCGCCCAGCATTAGCGAGAGCAGGCGAGTCCACACCACTTCCGCGCCCAGCGCGCACATGCCCGAAAGCGCGATCGCCATGTACACGATGCGAACATCGGCGCTCGACCTTGCCGGATCCATCACGCTTTCGACGGTCGCGTCCAGACGATCAGGGTCATCGGCGTGCTCGGGCTGATCCGCGTGCTCCGAGTGTTCCGCCGCCATCGGCTGGTAAGTCGCTTTCCGCGCCAGGATGTAACTGATCAACGAAACAGCGCCATTGATCGTCACGGCCACCGCGGTCGCGGTGGGCATATCGTAGAGCCGCAGCAGATAGAATCCGGCCAGAAGACACCCCAGCACCGCGCCGGCGATATTTCCGCCGTAAAAGAATCCCAGCCAGGAAACGCCCTTCGGCGTGGTTTCCACCCAACGCGCGATGGCCGGCAGCGAAGCACCCATCAGCAGTGTCGGAGGGAGCAGGCAGATCGCCGCGATCACCGCTCGGATGGCGATTCCAAACACGCCCTGGCCCCCGATCGCGGCGTACACCGTGTTGATCAGCGGCAAAAGGATCAACGCCAGAATCCCACAGATGCCGATCCCCAGTTCGATGGCGGAATAAACGCGCAGCGGGTGCAGTTTCGTCCGGACGAATCGCGGCAGTAGCAGACTGCCCAGACACATGCCGCCCATGTAGGTTCCCAGCAGCACGCCCAACGAAATCGCCGACGATCCGATCACCAGTTGCAACAACTGGAACCACACCACCTCATAGATCAGCGCCGCGCATCCGCTGCCGACGAACAGCAGCAGCAACAGCGGAAGGAATCGCGGCGACCGCGGCTGCGGCAACTCGCCGCCTGCGGCTTTGCCGGAAGAAGGAGACGGAGGGGATGATGGCTTTGACTTCGTTTTGGACATGAAGAGTTTCGAATCGAGGTTAACCCGCCGGTCGTTTGAGACGAAGCGCTAACGTCGCATCATACCGCACGGCAGCCGAAACCGCCATTCGATGTGAAGTTCGAGCTTGCCGGCCGGTGCTACGTTGTGGCGGAAAAGATCGCATCCACGGGAACGCTGCCGCCGAAAAAGAGCGAAATCTCCTGCCCGGTCTTGTAGGTGACGGTATGGCCGTCTGGCGTCGAGACCTCGACCTGGCGATGCCCGGCGTCCACCAGCCAAAACTCCCGAGCGCCATTCTCCAGGCAGAGAGTTCTTCTGTCCAGCATTTCGGCGGCGGTGTTCGATGGCGAGAGAACCTCGATCACAAGATCCGGCGCGCCACTGAACGCTCCCTCCGTGTCTTGTTGGACCCAGCGTTCCTTCGATGCGTAGGCGACATCGGCGACCCTGTATTCCCCGTCAGGTAGTGCGCGGAATGCAGCCTCTGTGTAGGCGCGCCCCTGACCGGCAGCGGCCCGATCCAGCAGATCTCGAAGCATTTGCTGAATCAGGAAATGACCATGTTTGGGTGGGGGCACTTTGACCAGTTCTCCATGCCGAAGCTCGTAGCGCACGGAATCCGGCCAGGGAAGTTGCTCGAACTCCGCAAACGTCATCAGTCGTGTAGGCGTGCTTGCCATAGACAACTCCTGCTTGAATTGTACACGCAACTGGCGCTTGGCTTGCTTTGCTTTACATCTTTATCGACTGCCGGAAAAGATCGCACCGACTGCGATATAGCCGCCGAAGAAAAGGGGGATTTCCTGACCCATACCGTAGGTAGTTGTACGACCGTCGGGCGTCGAAACGTCAATACGGCGCTTCCCAATATCGAGCGTCCAGAATTCCCGGCAGCCGGTCTCGAAACAGAGATCTCTCTTGTCAGCGATCTCGGCGGCGGTGTTGGACGGGGAAAGAACCTCGATCACCAACTCAGGCGAGCCCTCGAAATACCCTTGTGGATTCGTCCGAGCCAAGTGACCTTTCGTCGCGTAGGCCACATCCGCAACCCTGTATTCACGCTCGCCCTTTGGACGAAAACCAAATTCAACGAATACCATGCCTGCACCAGCGGCGGCTTGATTCAGGAGCTGTCGCAGAGTCTCCTGAATCGTCATGTGGCCAAATTTCGCAGGAGGCAAGCTGATTAGTTCCCCATGCCGAAGCTCGTAGCGCACGGAATCCGGCCAGGGGAGCCGCTCGAACTCCTCAAACGTCATCAGCCTGGTAGGCGTGCTTGCCACGGATAACTCCTGCCTGAATTGTAGCGCTACTCGGTCCGGATCGCCGTGACCGGATCGATCCGAATCGCCCGCACCGCCGGTGTCAGGCTACCGATCAATGTCATGAAAAGACACAGCCCGATGGCCGCGGCGAACGTGCCGGCATCCCCAGGCGCGACTCCCGCCAGCAGGGATTGGAGCCAGCGGCCGGCTCCATACGCGAGCGCGACGCCGACCGCGACGCCCGCCGCCGCGAGGACCGTACCCTCACGCAGGATCATCGCCAGAATATCGCCAGAGCCCGCGCCCAACGCCATTCGAACTCCGATCTCCTGCGTGCGATTCGATACCGCGAACGCCAACACCCCATGGATTCCGATCGCCGCCAGCAGGAACGCAATCGCGGCGAACGCTCCCAGTACGTCCACCTGCACGCGCCGCGGAGCGATGCTCAAATCGACGATATCGGCGAGCATCCGCACGCTCACAACGGGCTCCGCCGGATCGGCTTCATGGATGATGCGACGCAGGGCCGGAGCCAGATTCGCTACGTTGCGGTTGCCTCTCACCACCAGATCCTTGGGCGCGTAATAGGTCGACATCTGATGCTGCTTGTAAGGCATGTAGACTTGCGGTTCCGCGATTCGCTCCAGGCCGCGGACGCGAACATCGCCGGCGATGCCGACGACCATCCGGTCGGTGCTGCCGAATTTGAAGTGCCGCCCAATCGGATTCTCCCCCGGCCAATACCGCCGGACGAAAGACTCGCTGACTACCGCCACGAAAGGCGAAGTGCCGGTATCGGATTCACTCACGTCACGGCCGGCGCGCAGCGGAGTGCCCATGGTCGCGAGATACCCAGGCGTGATGAATCGCGCGGACGCATCCTGGCGGCTGGAGAACTCCTCTGGATGCCCCTCCGCCTCCACCGGCCAGACGCCGCCGCCCCCCGCGATCGGCAGAAAGCTGGTGTACGCTGCGCCCGTGACGCCGGGAAGCCGCTGCGCCTCCGCAAGGACCTTCTGATAAAACTGTTCGCGGGTCGCGCTCTTTTCATATTTCGGCATCGGCAGTGAGGTGCGCAGAGTCAGGGCGTTTTCGGCGCGAAAGCCCGGGTCCACGGCCTGAACCTTCCACAGCGCGCGGATCAGCAACCCGCACGACACCAGCAACACCACCGACAGCGCGACTTCCGCGATCACCAGTGCCGAGCGAAGGCCCTCCCGCCTGCCGCCGCCCGCGCGGGAGGTGTCGCGCAGCCCCGCTGCGTCGTTGCTCCCGTACCCCCGGCTTCGGCACACGCGCATCGCAGGAAGAACGCCGAAGCCAACGCCGGTTGCGAGCGTGATCGCCAGCGCGAACAACAGCACGCGCAGATCCACGGGCGGAATTTCCGCGATCGGCAGATACACCGGGACCAGCTTGGTCAGCATCGGTAACGCGGCCATCGCGAGGAACACGCCCAGCGCCCCGCCCGCGATCGATAACAGCAGGCTCTCCGTCAGCATCTGGCGGACCAGTCTTTCGCGCCCGGCTCCCATCGCCGCGCGAACCGCCAGCTCTTTGCGGCGCGTCATGGCGCGCGCCAGCAGGAGATTCGCCAGATTCGTGCACGCGACAAGAAGCACGCACAGCCCGGCGCCCAGCAAAACGAACAGCATCATCTTGGTTTGGCCGCCGCTGTTGTCGTCCCGTAGCCGGACCACGGTGGCTCCGACGTGCGCAAGTTCCTTGGGATACGCCTGCGACAATTGGCTGGCAATGGTGCGCATCTCCGCGCCAGCGTGCTCCACCGAAACGCCGTTCTTGAGCTTGGCGACGCCGTAAATATAGGTGTCCGTGCGATCTTCGTACTGCGATACGGCGAATCGCGCCGCTGTCCACAGCAGTGCATCACGCGTAGGAAAGTAGAAATTCCTGGGCATCACGCCGATCACCACATACGGCCCGTCGTCGAGGATAAGTTTACGCCCGAGGATCGCCGGATCGCCACCGAACACACTCTGCCACAGGCGATCGCTCAGCACCACCGTGCCCGGCGCGGTGTCGCGATCGTCCTCCTCCGAAAAATAACGGCCCAGCGCGGGTTTGACGCCGAGCGCCGGAAAGACGTCGGCCGTCATCGATGCTGCGTCGACGCGCTGCGGCTCGCCCGCGTCCACCAGATTCGTCGAGAGCGTTCGATAAGCGCCCATCCTCTCAAAGGACTGGCTCATCCTTCTCCAATCGCGATACTGAGCCGGAGCGGCGTCCCACTGCGTCCCATTCTTGCCGGCCGAGAACGAGTGATCCTCATATAGCTTCACGATGCGATCCTGATCGGCGAAACCCAACGGGCGGAGAAGCACGTGATCCACCATGGTGAAGGTCGCTGTGGTCGCTCCGATGCCCAGCGCGGCGACGATGATCGCGGTGATCGTGAATCCGGGCGCGCGCCGGAAGGATCGCGCGGCGTAACGCAGGTCCTGGCCCAGAATGTCTAAATGCACGCGGAGCGCGTTTGTAAAAATCTCGAAAAAAGCTTCGATCCATAGCAACGGGATTAGGATGGCGGCGGTGCTGCGCCGCTTCTGGTCGAAGATTGCGCACATTTCTTCGGCGTACTCGGCTCGAAACGACGCTGGATAGACGTGCAGCAGGGCGTTATAGAGTTTCGGCGCGTGAGTCTTCATCAGGCCCTCGCCTTCAAAGGAGAAGCCGCGAACCCGCTTTCGCGCGCGAACTTAACCAGTTGCGTCAGCCGCCGCGCCTCCGCGCGCGCGACCGCGTTCCCAAAAGAAGTGATGCGATAGTAGCGCCGCCGTTCGTCGTCTTGTTCAGGGCTCGGCCGCTCCCGCGTTTCCTTCAGCAGCCCTTGTTCGAGCATGCGCTGGATGGATCGATACAGCGTGCCGGGACTCAGCTTCAGTTCACCGTCCGTGCGCGCCGCGACGTCCTGAATGATGGCGTAGCCGTGACGGTCGTCTTCGGAAAGCGCCAACAGGATGTGGAACGTTGCGGGCGGCAGGGGGAGCAGAGAAGCCGGATCGGGAAGTCGATCGCTTTCACGTTCGTTCTTGGAGTTGCGTGCCATAGTCTAAGTATATCCATACCGGATATATTGTCAATGGTTACAGTCCGTGTGCGAATAGCTGTCCTAACAGGCGCGACCGCCGGTCGCGTGGAGCTTCACGCCGCATTGCGGGCTTCGATGTGCAGGCGTTTGCCGAGCGCGACAAACGAAGCTTCAAGCTGATCCAGGCGGGAGCGATGCCGAAGAGAAAACAAGCGTTCGATGTGCGTCTTGTGAATCCCGGCGCGGCGCGCAAATTCCGCCTTCTTCAGGCCCGACTCCACGAATGCGGTGTAGAGATCGACTTTCGCAGCTTGTAGCGCCGGTAGCGGCACGGGACGGAATCTTGACCCGCGGTGACGCCTCGGCGCGGGCAGCGGCCTGGATTCTCTGACATAGTCTTGGATGGTCAGCGCCAGAAGTTCCTGCGCCATCTCCATGGCTTCCTCCTCGGTTTCGCCTTGCGTTGCGCCGTAGCCGAAATCCGGAAACGTCACGACGTAACCGCCAGCCTTGCGGTCGGGTTGGAATAATGCCAGATAGGGGTCCATGTCGATCCTCACATCTTCAAATCGAGATCTTTCAAAATACTCTGCAATGTCCCCGTCTTGATTTCCTTTGCGGGATGGCGGGGCATGTCGGGAAATTTTCGAGCCGAGAACGATCCGGGAATGGCGGGATTCCTCTACGAACGCGCAGCCGTGCTTCTTAAGCCACCGCCTGACCTCACTGGCCTTCACGCCCAATAGTAACCACTTATGGTTACTGTGTCAAAGCCCGATTCGGGCCTCCGCACGTCTGAACAACTTCAACCGCAGGCTGTTCACCACCACGCTCACCGAACTCGCCGCCATCGCCGCGCTCGCGATCACCGGACTCAGGAACCCCAGCGCTGCCGCAGGAATTGCGATCACGTTATAGCCCAGCGCCCAAAACAGGTTCTGGCGCATGATGCGCCCGGTCGCGCGCGCGAGGCCAATCGCGTCGGCAACTCCCGTCAGATCCGAGCGCAGCAGCGTCACGTCGCCCGCCTCCATCGCGATATCCGTTCCCGAGCCCATTGCGAATCCGACGTCGGCCTGCGCCAGCGCCGGGGCGTCGTTGATGCCGTCGCCCACCATCGCGATCAGCCTGTTCCCTGTCGCAGTCCGGGCTTGTTCGATGAGACGCCGGATCTCCTCCACCTTGCCGTCCGGCAAGACCTCGGCTATCACCTGAGCAATTCCCGCTTCGCGCGCGATCTTCTCCGCAGGTTCGCGGCGATCGCCGGTCAGCATCACCACTTCGAGACCAAGCCTGCGCAGTTCGCGGATGGCTGCCGGGGAACTCGCGCGAATCGGATCTTCGACTGTGAGTCGCCCAGCCACCTTGCCATCCACGCTCACGACGATGTCGGCGCCGCTTTGTGGGGCGGACGCCCTCGTCCGCAGCCCGGCCCCCTGGCCGGGCTCGTTGCGCGACCAGGGGGTCGCGCGCGGGTCGGGGGACGCGCCCCACTTCCGTTCATCGAAACCGAGGGACTGGTCTAAGCTTCCGCAGGCAAACGCCGCGTTGCCGACCTTGACGCGCCGCCCCTCGACGATCGCTTCGACGCCGCGCCCGGCAGTGGCGCGGAAATCTTCGGCGTCCGGGATTTTCAACCCCCGGCTCTCCGCAAGTTCGACCACCGCGCGCGCCAGTGGGTGCTCGCTGAGCCGCTCGACCGCTGCCGCTAAGCGCAACGCATCGTCGCTGATATTTGTGATATTCGAATCTGTAATTCGCGGACGCCCCTCGGTGACCGTCCCGGTTTTGTCAAACACGATCGTGCCCACTTGCCGAAGTTTTTCGAGCATCTCGCCGCCTTTGATCAGCAGTCCCATTTCCGCGCCGCGCCCGATGGCCACCGCGGCGGCTGTCGGCACCGCCAGTCCCATCGCGCAGGGACACGCGATAATCAGCACCGCGACCGCGGTCGCCGCTGCTTTCGTAAGTCCCGCGCCGGCCATCATCCACGCGGCCAATGTCAGTATCGCGAGGCCCAGCACCACCGGCACGAATACGCCGCTGATGCGATCCGCCAATTTCTCGATGGGCGCGCGCGACCCTTGCGCCTGCCGCATTAGCCCGACGATTCTCGCGAGCACGCTGGCTTCGCCCAGCGCCGTCGCGCGATAACGAAAACTTCCAGTTGTGTTGACGGTGCCGCCGATCACCTTATCGCCGGGATGCTTTTCGACGGGCGCCGGCTCGCCGGTGAGCATGGATTCGTCCAGGAAGCTCGCCCCGTCGGCGATTTCACCGTCGGTCGGAATTTTCTCGCCCGGCCGCACCAGGATAATATCGCCGCGTTTTACTTCGGCGATCGGTACATCACTTTCGATTCCGTTCCGAACTACGCGGGCTGCGACCGGCTGCAACCCAATCAATTTTCTAAGCGCGCTGGTGGTCTGGCGTTTCGCGCGAGCTTCCAGCGCACGGCCCGTGATCACGAACGCGAGAATCAACACCGCCGCTTCGTAATACACCTCCGTCATGATGCCGCGCGATTCGAAAAATCCCGGAGCGATGGTGACCGCCAGCGAGTACAAGAACGCAGCGCCAGTGCCCAGCGCGACCAGCGCGTTCATGTCGGCCGATCCATGCCGCGCGGCCTTCCATGCCCCCGCGAAAATTTGCCGTCCCGCCCAGCCCATCACGAAAATCGTGATCGCGAGCAGCACATAGCGCACAGCCCCGCTGTGCATCGCTCTCATGGAAAGCCACATCGCGACGCCGCCAAGCGCAAGACTGACGATCGCCTTGATGCTCAACTCCCGCGCCTCGGCGATCTGCGTGCGCTCGCGCTCCTCCTGCTCTTCGATAGCCGTCAGCCCCGCGGTGGGGAGGTGCGCGTCGTAGCCGGTTTCGACAATCGCATCGACTAACTTTGCAGGCTCGGTTGTATGCGGATCGAATGCGACCGTCGCCTCGCCGGTCATCAGATTCACTTGGGCCTGGGCAACACCTGGCGTTTGTTGGAGGGCCTTTTGCACATGCGCCTGGCAGGCCGCGCAGGTCATCCCGCTTACGTTGATGCGCAGAGTCTCGGTGATGTTAGGGGTTTCCGTCATCTTGTGAAATGCATTGCGTCACCGTCTCAATGCGCCTCAGTCGGCTTTTCGCGGCTGGTAGCCGACCTTGCGAATCGCGTCCAGAACCAAAGGTTCCTTAAGGCTGTCGATAGAAATCTCCGCCGAGCCGACATCCACGCGATCCACGCGCGCGCCGTCGATTTTTTCGAGCGCTCGCCGCACACGGGCCACGCACGCCAGGCAGTGCATGCCTTCGATCGTCAGCTTTAGCTCACTCTGCATAACCCCCATATTAGATGCACGGGCTGCACGGTACGATGGGAGTTTCCCGGCTTTTTTTGTAGGTCAGGCGAAGCATCTCATGCGAATTCATCTCATCTGGACCGGCGGCACGATCGAGAAGATGTATTCAGAGCAGCGGGGTTCCGTCGAGAATGTCGAGAGCAAGGTGGAACACTATCTCGCAGGGCTGCGATTGCCGGATCTGGAAATCGACCCTACGCGCCTGATGAACAAAGACAGCCTCGAAATGACGGACGCCGATCGCGCCCTGGTTCTCGACGCGGTGCGCGCCCGCCTGGACGCGCCCATCGTCATCACGCATGGAACCGACACCATGGTCGACACGGGCTTGCATCTCCTAGCCGCGCTCGGAGGTCTTCGCTTCCCAATCGTATTGACCGGCGCGATGACTCCGCTCGGGTTCGAATCGAGCGACGGCCTGCAGAATCTGACCGAGAGCCTGTTTGCGGCGAGAGTGCTTGCGCCGGGAGTTTACATCGTGATGCATAATCAGGCCTTCCCGGTGGATCGCGTGCGCAAAGATCGCGACGCAGCGCGTTTTGTATGGATCGATGATATCTGACACTTGACTAAGTCAACTAGTCGCTTGACGCCGGCAACTAACTTAAGCATACTGTCGGCATGTGCGAGAAAATCAGGATCGCGGAAATCGATAGCGTTCGCCGTTTCAATCGTTTCTACACGGGGCAGATCGGGCTCTTGAACCGGCACTATCTGGACAGTGGATTCTCGCTCGCCGAAGTCCGGATATTGTACGAGGTGGCCCATCGCGACGCGCTGACAGCTTCCGATCTCATTCGGGAACTTGGCATCGATGCGGGCTACCTCAGCCGTGTCCTGCTGGCATTCAGGAAACGCGGCCTGATTGCCCGGAAAGTCTCCGGCCAGGACGCGCGCAGGAGCCACCTTTTCCTGACGGGAAAGGGCCGGAAGACATTTGCGCCTTTGCAAGCCCGCTCCACCAGCGACATCGGGCGCCTGCTCGATGCACTTTCGCCCGAAAACCGCGGCCGGTTGATTCAAGCGATGCAGCGGATCGAAGACCTTCTTGCACGCGAGCGCGACCGGCCGCAACCGATCTTATTGAGAACCCATCGGGCCGGCGACATGGGTTGGGTGGTTTATCGTCACGGCGTTCTCTATGCGCGGGAATATAAGTTCGACCAGACCTTCGAAGCATTGGCCGCCGAGATTACAGCAAAGTTCATCCGGAATTTCGACTCGCGCCGGGAGCGCTGCTGGATGGCGGAGAGAGGCGGCGACATCGTCGGCTCCGTGTTTCTCGTCAAGGTATCGAAGCACACCGCCAAACTCCGCTTGCTGTTGGTGGAGCCCTCCACCCGCGGACTCGGGCTCGGACGGCGGTTGGTGGAGGAATGCGTCCAGTTCGCCCGCGAGGCGGGCTACAAGAAAATCGTGCTGTGGACCCAGAGCATCCTTATAGCCGCGCGCGCCACTTACAAGCAGCAGGGATTTGAGTTGATCCACTCGCAACCGGAGCGAAATTTCGGGCACGATCTGATCGCGGAAACTTGGGAGTTGAAATTATGAATTTAGCTAGACAAGCAGCGCCGCCGCCGTCTCGGATGCCTTCTCGAGCATAAAGGCGATTTCGTTTCCGCACCCGAGAAACTTCATGCCGCGCTCTTTCCAGAATTTGGCGAGCGCAATCGAGCGGACCTGCGCTCCGGGCGCAACGCCGTGCTGGAGGCAACTGTCGCGGATCTGCTCCATCGCCTGGATCATTTTCGGATGTTCGAAATTGCCCGGCACGCCCAGTGAAATCGACAGATCCACCGGCCCGATCATTACCGCATCGATCCCCGGCACCGAGAGCAGTTCGTCGCGGCGCTCCAGCGCCGCGACCGTCTCGATCTGCAAAACCACCATGATGTTCCGGTTGAAATGTTCCGCGGCTTCGGCAAGGGTGACCCGCTCATACTCGAATTGCCACGGACCCAGGCCGAATCCGCGCACGCCCATGGGCGGAAATTTGGTCCACGAAATCGCGCGCGCCAAAAGGTCCGGCGATTCGACGCGCGGAAACACAACGCCCTGCGCTCCGCAATCCAGCGCCCGCGCCACCAGCGCGTATTGCATGTCCGCCACGCGGACGATCGGCGTCAACCCCACCGGCACGGAGGCCTTGCACAGATCCTGAATCATCCCCATATCGAAGGGGCCATGCTCGGCGTCGATAAAGGTCCAGTGAAAGCCGGCCGCGGCCAGCACCCGCGCAACTTCCGGGGAACGAAGCTGCGTGAATCCGCAGCCGATTTGCAGTTGGCCCGCTCGGAGGGCTTTCTTAACGGAATTCTCTCGCATGATTTTCTCTATGGCCCCAATCTTTCGTCACGATGCGCGAAACGGGCTGGTGTGAGCCGCAAAATGCTCGCAAATAGTTGGCGTTTTTCACTGATTCCCACCGTGTTTTCCCGGTATTCGCCGGCCGCTCAGATAGCGAGCACTCGATGATCCGGGCATTCCACCTGTGCCGCATCGGACAGCCGGTCGATCAGATCCAGCCCGTGTTCCGCAACGAACGGCAGAATCGAATAGAAGCGTTCCTGCAAATGTCGCTGTGGGAACAGCAGGTTCCCGAGGTACTGGGCGTCGCCATTGGCCCGCTGGTCGCGCTGAAGAAGTTCGCGCTCGATTTTGCGCTGCGTCTTTCCGAGCTGGTACGAAATCTTCGCCCGGCTCTTATCCAGCGCGGCGGCGAGCGTTGGATCGAACCGCGAAAGCTCTGATCGCAGCGCTTCGAGAGCGCCCTCCGTTCTCGCGGCCGTGTCGGTAAACGCACTTGAAACCGAATCCGCTGCAAGCATGCGCGCAATCCGCGACCGCAGCGCTTCCTCATCGACAAACGTCTGCGCGACCGTCATGCCGTAGCGCTGCAGTAACTTGGCCGCGCGCGGCTCCAGCAATGTAAAGGAGCTGCGCGACATCACTACCGGCATGCGCCCCAGCAAGCGATCGTAGATCACCTGCGACTGCGCGAGATATGCCAGCTCGGCCGGGCCACCGATGTAGCCCGCGGTCGGCAACAGGTAATCCTGCACCACCGGGCGCAGCAACGCGTTGGGTGAGACCTCGGCCGCGCGACCGCGCAGATCGCCATAGTCGGAATCCTTGCGGCGCAGCGGCACGCGCTCGCCTTTGTCGAGCAGAAAGAACAGCGACGTCTTCTCTTCGATGTGAACCTGCGCGTGATAACCGGCGGCTTCGAGTTCGCGATTCCGTTCGACCAGTCGCGCTTTCAACTCCGGCGCGGCCACCAGCGCCTCGGACACAATCGGCGCGCTGATGATTCGAATCGCGGGATCCAGTGGGTCGAGGAACAGCAGATTCAGGTTCGCCAGCAGCTTCTTCAACAGCGCGCGAAATCCCTCGCCCATGCTTATGCCGGGGCGATACGCTTCCCGCACCATCGCCATGACTTCGTCAGCGTGCGGAAATCCCGCGAGCGACGCGGCGAGCTGGTCCACCGGCGGATGCTCGATCGCGATTCCGCCCACGGGCCGCTGCCGGCCGGCGATTTCCGGCGGCGGATCGACAGCCAGCTTTAGCGGTGAATGCGTGCCGTCGAAGGTCCAGACGTGATTCACTTCGTCGAAGTCGTGATCCTCGGTCGCGAGCCAAAAAATCGGCACCGCGGGAATGCCTTGTTCGGTCAGCTCGCGCGCGACGCATGCCGCGGTGATGGCTTTGTAAATGGTATACGCCGGTCCTGAAAACAAGCCGACTTGCTGGCCCGTCACGATCGCAACGGTACCCGGCTGGGCGAGCCTACGCAGCGATTCACTCTCCCCGTTTTGCCCGGCCAGCGCCCGCACCATAGCCGCGCGGCGATCGTCCGGATAAACCACCTCGGCTGCCGCGGCGCGCAGCGAATCCGCATGGTGCGGATCATGCCTGTAAAAGCGGGCGACGCGATCGAAATGATAGGTGAAATCGGCGAACAGCCTGGTGGTCCCGGGGAGGTCGGTGTGTCGGATACAGGCAGGGTCCATGAAGGGTCCTGATGGAGTTCGCCGTTGAATTCGTCTACTGAGGCGAACGGTCCAAGGTTAACAGATGCCGCAAGGCGGGCGGAAGTACCAAAGAAAACCGCAAAGAAAGGGCCGCGAAGAAATGCGTGGCTCCAGGCCTGGCAGGCGACGAGATCGCCTGCCCCACATCCGAGACAAGCTATCTTGAAGGAGAACACCATATGGATGAACCGCAATTCAGAGACCGCGCCGACCATGCGCTCGCCGATCTGCACCAGCGCCTGGGCCCGGCCTCGGATCGATTCGAATTCGAGTCGGATTTCAACGCCGGCGCATTGGCGATCGAGTTCGATTCGCCGCCCGCGAAGTTCGTGGTCAGCCCGAATAGCCCCGTGCGCCAGGTGTGGGTTTCGGCGCACTCGAAGAGCTTCAAACTGGATTGGGAGGATGCGCGCGGAGCCTTTGTGCTGCCGTCGTCGGGCCAGACGCTGGCGGAGTTGATCGCGGAAGCGATCGGGCAGCAGATCGGCGAGGAAGTGACACTTTAGGTCCCATGGCGGGCGTTTATATTTCGTATCCGTTTTGCGCGCAGAAATGCACCTATTGTAATTTCGCATCGGGCGTGTTGCCGCGCGAACTGGAATCACGATACGTAGACACTTTGGTCGCCGCGCTTCGTGAAACAGCTTGGCCGTGGACACCCGAAACGGTGTATCTCGGCGGCGGCACGCCCAGCCAAATGGAACCCGATGCGCTCAAGTCGCTGCTCGATCGCATTCCGAGACGTCCCTGGCGGGAGGCAACCATCGAAGCCGCGCCCGGCAGTGTTACTCGCGACCGCGTGGTGGCGTGGCGGAGCGCGGGAATCGATCGCGTGAGTCTTGGCGTGCAATCCTTCGTTCAGCGTGAACTGGCTCGCACCGGCCGCAAGCATACGGCGGAGATCGTTGAAGCCGATGTGTGGATGTTGCGCGACGCCGGAATCCACTCGATCAATATCGACCTGATCGCGGGCTTGCCCGGCCAGACTCGCGAGAGCTGGATTTCGTCACTGGATTGGATTGAGAGAGTCTCCGCACCGCACGCGTCCGTTTATATGCTGGAAATCGACGAAGACAGCAATCTGGGCCGCGAGGTTTTGCTGAACGGATCGCGCTACGGCGCGCGCGACGTGCCGTCGGACGATTCGATTGCCGATTTCTATGAACTGGCGGTGGAGCGGCTTGCGGGCATGGGCCTTGGGCGCTACGAGATTTCGAATTTCGCGCGGCCGGAGTTCGAGTCGCTGCACAATTTGAAGTACTGGCGTCGCGAGCCGTATCTTGGGTTCGGCGCGGATGCGCATTCCTTTGATAAAGAGTGGCGATGGCGGAACGCGGAGTCGGCGGCTGCCTACGTCGACAATCCCGGCGCGATGGAGCGCACGCCGGCCGACGCAGTCGCCGAGCGATTTTTTCTGGGGCTGCGGCTTAGCGAAGGCATATCTTTCAACAGCCCTGAGGATTGGGCGCCGTTTAAGGAATCGATCCAGCGCCGGATCGCGGAAGGCTTGCTCGAGTTTGACGGGTCGCGTTTGCGGTTGACGAACCGGGGCGTGATGCTATCGAACGAGGTGTTCGCCGATTTCGTCAGCGTCGTAGTGTGATGAATCCTGGCAGGCCGGGCGGAAGTTACTGAAGATTGCGGCGTTCTTCGATGCGTTTGAGGCGGGCGTCGAGCTGGTCAATGTCGTAGTCATGAATTTCGAGGATGCGGCTCAGGCGGATGTTGTTCTCGGCGACCTGTTTGGTGAGCGATTCCATTTGCCGCATCATGGCTTCGATGTCGCTCTGGCGCTCCAGCATTCGAACGACATGATGTTCGGTTTCCCTGTGCGCGGTGAGCAAGTCGTGATGGGCCGTGATCATTTCGCCCATGAGGTTACGGAGATCATCCATACAACCATTCATGGTAGCAGGTCGGTCAAAATGAGCCGCCATCTGGCGCGTCGCGGGGGGGCGTGCTCGAGTTTGACGGGGCGCGCTTGCGGCTAACGAATCGCGGGGTGTTATCGTCGAACGGGATGTTTGCGGATTTCGTAGGCGCCGTGGGTCGGGCAAATCGATCGTCAACCGCATATCAATGTGGTCGCACGCCGAGCCCGCGTGTTATTCTTGCAGTTACCCACCTTCCGGTGGTTGTATGCGCCCCGAAAGCTATTCGACTCCTGGCGGCATTGCCGTCACCCGCTCCATATCCAATATTTCTTATAGCCGCGGTCTCAGCGCGCTGCTGCGCAAACTGGATACACAGCGCGGCGTGTATTTTTCCTCGGGCTACGAATATCCGGAGCGCTACTCGCGGTGGGACTTCGCCGCGGTCGCGCCGCTGCTGGAAGTTGTCGCGGCCGGGCGCGAAGTATATCTTCGACCGCTCAATAAGCGCGGCGAAGCGCTGACCGGCATTCTCGAACCATTGCTCGCCGGTCATCCGCACTGGGCGAATTTCGCGGTTGAAAATAGCGCGCTGCACGGTACTTTGAAGCCGCTGCCCGCGCTGTTTCCGGAAGAGGAGCGCAGCAAGCAGCCGTCGGCTTTCTCGATTCTGCGCACGCTGGTGGAAGAATTTCGCCATCCGCTCGCCTCGCGCCTGGCGCTGGTGGGTGCGTTCGGATACGATCTACTGTTTCAGTTCGATCCGATCGAGCTGATGCTGCCGCGTTCAGGAGTCAAAGACCTGCACCTGTTCCTGTGTGACGACATCTATTTCATGGATCGCAAGAAGGAGCACATCGAACGATTCCAATATGATTTCGCGCGCGGCGATCTATCGACGCACGGCCTGCCGCGGACGGCTGAGCGCATCAAGTCGAAAAAAAGCGCCGCGAAAAAGAGCGCGCCCGAATCGGCGAGAATCGTCTCCGATCATACGCCCGAAGAGTATATGGCTGGCGTCGAATCCGTGCGCGAAGGAATGCGCCGCGGTGATTATTACGAAGTGGTGCTGCGCCAGATGTTCAGCGCGCCGTACACGGGCAGCCCGTCCGCGCTGTTCGAACGCATCCAGCACGCGAGTCCGAGTCCCTACGAATTCCTGCTCCAATTAGGTGACGAGCAATTGATCGGCGCGTCGCCAGAAATGTTCGTTCGTGTGGAAGGACGGCGCGTCGAAACCTGCCCCATCGCCGGGACTGCGCGTCGCACGGGCGATCCCTTGCGCGACGCCGACAGCATTCGCGAGCTTCTGAATTCGACCAAAGAAGAATCCGAGCTGACTATGTGCAGCGACGTGGATCGCAACGATAAATCGCGCGTATGCGAGCCGGGATCGGTGCGGGTGATCGCGCGGCGGCTGATCGAATCCTATGCGGGTTTGTTTCACACCGTCGACCACGTGGAAGGAACGCTCGCTTCCGGGTTTGATTCGCTGGATGCGTTTCTCAGCCACATGTGGGCGGTGACCATCATCGGCGCGCCGAAAAAATGGGCGGCGCAGGCCATCGAGAATCTCGAGAAAACGGCGCGCGGATGGTACGGAGGAGCGGTGGGGATGATTGCGCTGGATGGCGATATCAACACCGGCATCACCATTCGCACGGTCCACCTTCGCGATGGCGTGGCGAGTTATCCGGCGGGCGCGACGCTGCTGTATGACTCGGTTCCGGCAAGCGAAGATCGCGAGTGCTGGCTCAAGGCCACTGGATTTTTCCGCGCGCTCAATGCGGGAAACGTGGGCGATGCTGCGTATCATCCGTCGCGCAAAGATCGGGACGGCGTGAGGATGCTGCTGGTGGATTGCGAGGATTGCTTCATCCACACGCTGGCGAATTACGCGCGGCAGACGGGCGCGGAAGTGATGACCTATCGCTCCGGATTTCCGCTCGAGATGATCGAGCGCTTGCAGCCGTCCTTGATTCTGGTGTCACCGGGGCCCGGCAGGCCCGGCGATTTTCATTTGCCGGAGCTGGTTCGCCACGCGGCGAAACTGGGAACGCCGCTGTTCGGCGTGTGCCTGGGATTGCAGGCGATGGTGGAGGCATTCGGCGGTGAGCTGGGAATTCTGGATTATCCGATGCACGGGAAACCGTCGACAGTGCGGCATCGCGGCGTGGGTGTGTTCGCAGGATTGCCGGAAACTTTCCGCGTGGGCCGGTATCACTCGCTCTACGCGATCCCCGAAAAATTCCCCGCGTGCCTGGAAGTCACGGCTGAGAGCGAGGACGGCGTCATCATGGGCGTACGGCATCGCGCGCTTCCTATGGAAGCGGTGCAATTCCATCCCGAGTCGATTCTGACGCTGGATGGCGATTGTGGACTGCGGCTGATGGAGAACGTGGTGACCACGCTGGGGCGGGTGAGGGTTGCAAGCAGTTAGCCCGCGATCCCTTTCCAACACAACTGCGCGCCCAGCAGCACCAGCACGATCGACAACGCGAATCGCAACTGCCGCGACGGCATTCGCGACGCGAGCATGGTCCCTACCAACGCGCCCGCCTCGCCGCCGATGGACAGATTGATCAACACCGGCAGGTTCAACGTGCCGAGTGCGGCGTGAATTCCGCCGCCCACCAGCGACAGTGCGAGTCCGAAACACAGGTCCGTGCCGACCACCTCCGATGCATCTAGCTTGGTCAGGCTCATCAGCGCCAATGCGCCGAGAGCGCCGGAACCGGCGGAAGAGAATCCAACTTCGGCGCCGATCGGGAGCGCGATCAGGCCCAGCCATTTCGGGCGGTCGTGTCCCGCTTTTTCCTGGAACCGGGCGCGGAACCGCAAAAGATTCAGCAGCGCGACGAGCATGATAGTGAATCCGACGATCGCGAGCACCAGGTTCACGCGGACTCCGTGCAGCAGGAAGGAGCCGATCAGCACGCCGGGGAGTCCGCCACCAAGCAGATAGGCGAGCGCGCGCCAGTTCACTTTGCCGCGCGCCCAATACACCGGAGCGGCGATCAGTTTAACTACTGCGCCGAATATCAGCGCGGTGCCGACGCATTCCCTCGGCGGCAGCCCCAGCAGGAGAATCAACAGGGGCGTGGTCAGCGATCCGGCGCCCACTCCCGTGAGCGCGATGGCGACGGCGATGATGAATCCTAACGCCAGTTCCATTTGGCTAACTCTCTAGCGAATACACGTGAGTGACTTCTTCCACGTCGCCGGCTTCGGCCTGAATGTGAATGCCGCATTCCAGTTTTTTGCCCTGCCAGCGGCCGGAACGGAGATCGTCAGCGCTGAGCGGAAGCGACGTGCACGGTTTGCAGCCGATGCTGGTGTAGCCCTGATCGTAGAGCGGCAGCGCGGGAATCGAGTGGCGATGGAGGTACGCCCACACGTCGCCATTGGTCCACGCGGCAAGCGGGCTGATCTTGCGAATCTCGGTTCCTGACGGCAGACGGAAATCGTCGTGGACTTGCAGACTCGCGCGGGTGGGCGATTGCTCGCGCCGCAGCGCCGTGAACCAGGTGTCGAACGGCGCGAGACCCTCGAACAGCGGTCCCACTTTGCGCATCGCGCAGCAACGGTCCGGCGCGGTTTGATTCAGGATTCCGAATTGCGATTCCTGCTCGGCGACGGTCTGGCGCGATGAAAGATTGCGCAGATTCAGGTTCCATGCGCGGGTCATGCGGTCGCGATACTCGAGGGTTTCATCGAAGTGATAGCCGGTTTCGAGAAACAGGACGGGAACATCGGGGCGCTCCTCGATCAGCAGGTGCAGCAGCACAACGCAGTCATGCTGGAAGCTGGAGGTCACGCACGGCGAGGAACTGGCGGCGAGTGCGGCGGCGATGTCGCGCCGGGCATCGTCGATGAGGCTATCGAGATTCATAAGATCATCCCGCCGGCGACCGTGGCGTTGGTTTCACGATCGATCAGGATGAAACTCCCGGTGGCTCGATTGAAGCCGCCGGCAGAGCGGTAAGGATCGACGTACAGCGGCAGCGCTGTGCGGATACTGACGCGGCCGATATCGTTCATCTTCAAAACCGTATTCGACAGTGTCGCGGCCGGGTCAGCCGTTAAGGGCAAGTCGCTTTCGAGCGTCTCCATGTTGACGCGAGTCTGAATCTTCTCGATGTACGCGGCGACGGTCTGCGTGGTGTGCTTCAACAGGTAATCGCGCGCGGGATCGAGAGCGCGGGCGTTGAACCACACCAGGTTCGCCTCGAACGCATTCACGGTCCGCAGTGCTTCGTCACCGGGAGAAAGCATATCGCCGCGGCTGATGTCGATCTCGTCTTCGAGCGTTAGCGTCACTGACATCGGCGCGCGCGCTTCGCCCAAGTCGCCGTCGAAGGTAATGATTCGCTTCACGCGCGTGGTCATCCCGGAGGCGGCCGAGGCGATTTCATCGCCCACGCGCACCGATCCGGATACGATCTGACCGGCGTACCCCCGAAACCACATATTCTCGATGACGGACGCGTCTGGCCGCGAGACGCGCTGCACCGGCATGCGGAACGCCTCCACGCGCTGATTGCCCGCGTCGACGGTTTCCAGATGTTCCAGCAGCGCTGGGCCGTCGAACCACGGCATACGCGCGCTCGGTTCGACGATGTTATCCCCCATCAGCGCGCTTACCGGGAGGAAATACGGATCGCGAACGCCCAGGCGATCCAGCACCGGCGCGAATTCAGCGCGAATGCGATCGAAGACATCTTGGTCGAAATCGACCAGATCCATTTTGTTGACCGCGATCACGATGTGGCGGATGCCGAGCAGCGCCGCGATGTAAGCGTGCCGCCGGGATTGAGCGGTGAATCCGCGATAGGCGTCGGCGAGAATGATGGCCAGATCGGCGGTGGACGCGCCGGTGGCCATGTTGCGGGTGTACTGGACGTGGCCTGGCGTATCGGCGAGGATGAACTTGCGCCGCGGCGTCGCGAAGTAGCGATAGGCAACGTCGATGGTGATCCCCTGTTCGCGTTCCGCGCGCAAGCCGTCGGTGAGCAGCGCGAAATCGATCGCGCCGTTGTCGCGGCGAACGCTGCGCAACTGATCTTCGTAGGCGCCGCGCGCGTCGTGCAAGAGGCGGCCGATCAGAGTCGATTTACCGTCGTCCACGCTGCCGGCCGTGCTGATGCGGAGCAGGTCCTTGGCCTGTTCGGCGGCCATGAAAGCTTCGATTTCGAAAAGCTCCGGCAGCGCGGTCACGGAAGTGTTCGGTTCGGCGAGCAGCATCAGAAATATCCTTCGCGCTTCTTCAATTCCATGGACCCTTCGCGATCGTGATCGATGACGCGATTCTCGCGTTCGGATTTCCGCACCCCCGCCAGCTCCGCGATGATCTTGGGGACCGTGTCGGCGTCGGAATACATGGCGCCGGTGCAGGGCGAGCAGCCCAGCGAGCGCATGCGGCACTTGACCACTTCAAAACGATCGTGGGGACCTGGGCTGACAAAGGAAAGTTCCGGCAGCGTCAGCGTATCGCCATGCGGGCCGGGCCGCACCAGCATGCGGCGTTCCTGCGCGTAATACAGCGGGACGATGGGAATGCGCTCCAGGTGAATGTACTGCCAGACGTCGAGCTCGGTCCAGTTGGAAAGCGGAAACACGCGCATGCTTTCGCCAGGATTGATGCGGCCGTTAAAGATGTTCCACAGCTCCGGCCGCTGATTCTTGGGATCCCACTGGCCGAACGTGTCGCGCAAGGAATAGATACGTTCCTTCGCCCGCGATTTTTCCTCGTCGCGCCGCGCTCCGCCGAACGCCGCGTCGAAATGGCCCGCGCGCAAAGCGTCGAGCAGCGCCGTAGTCTTCAGCAATCCGCAGCACCGCTCCACGCCGACCCGGTTCGGATTGGTGTCGTCATCAATGGCGCGCTGGTTGGTATGCACGATCAGCTTCGCGCCGACTTCCGCTGCCATCCGGTCACGGAACTCGATCATTTCCCTGAACTTATAGGTCGTGTCGATATGCAGTAGCGGGAAGGGGATCGGTCCGGGGTAAAATGCCTTTTGGGCCAGCCGCAGCATTACGGAAGAATCTTTGCCGATGGAGTACAGCATGACAGGCCGCTGGAATTCGGCCACGACCTCGCGAAGTATATGGATGCTTTCGGCCTCCAGCGCCTGCAAATGGCTGATTCTCCATGGCATGACGCTATTATATTCGACAATCACACTATTGTCCATCGAGAACTATAGATTCTATCGGCAGTGACCGGATTCTGCTAAAATAATACCGTACGTTGCAAACGTATGAACGATATGTAGATACAGTTCTTGACGTACTACTAGGTATTGGGGCATGATTGCCCACAGCGGCTTTTTCTAGTACTACCGCTGCCAAGGTAATCACGGAGACACCCCAATGGGACTGCTGGGAACTGGTGTTGCTATGAAACTAAAGGATTTACGACGGTCGTTGCCGGTTACTGAACGGGTTGGCGTGGAGTTTCCTCGCCACTTCACCGCTCGGTTGGAAGCGGGCAAGACACCTTATGATGAGGTCCGGTGGGAGCTGCGCACGGCGTCCATCGGCAACGATAAGGGCGCGGTAATCTTCGAGCAGCGCGACGTTGAGGTTCCGGCGGACTGGTCGCAGACCGCTACTAATATAGTTGTCAGCAAATATTTCTATGGGAAGATCGGCTCACCCGAGCGCGAATCCAGCGTTCGGGATCTGGTGGGCCGCGTGGTCAATACCATTGCCGGATGGGGCCGCGATCAGCGCTATTTCAAAACTCCGGCGGACGCCGAAAATTTCCGCGATGAGCTGGCGCACATCATGCTCACCCAGAAGGCGTGCTTCAATTCGCCGGTCTGGTTCAACGTCGGCGTGAAGGAGCCGCGCGGTTACGGCTGGTATTTCGACGAAGCCTCGGACGCGATCAAGAAGCTGAACCCGGGTGAGACGCGGCCGCAATGCTCGGCGTGCTTCATCAATTCGGTGGGTGATACGCTCGAATCGATTCTGGATTTGGCAAAGACGGAAGGAATGTTATTCAAGTGGGGCTCGGGCACGGGCACCAACCTGTCGACGTTGCGCGAGGAAGAGGGTCTGCTCTCGGGCGGCGGGCGCGCCTCCGGTCCTCTGAGCTTCATGAAAGGTTTCGACGCGTTCGCGGGCGTCATCAAGAGCGGTGGCAAGACGCGGCGCGCGGCGAAGATGGTGATCCTGAACGCGGATCACCCGGATATCGAAAAATTTGTGTGGTGTAAGGCCAAGGAAGAGAAGAAAGCCCACACACTGATCGACGCCGGTTACGATGCGTCGCTGGACGGGGACGCGTACGGCTCCATCTTCTTTCAGAACGCCAACAACAGCGTTCGCGCAACCGACGATTTCATGCAGGCGGTGGTCGACGACGGCGATTGGTGGACGCGTACACGCCTGACCTATGAAAAGCGCGATCATTATCGCGCGCGCGATCTGATGGGGCAGATCGCCGAAGCCACGCACCAGTGCGGCGATCCCGGCATGCAATTCGACACCACCGTCAATAAGTGGCACACCTCGAAGAACACGGCGCGGATCAATGCGTCGAATCCGTGCTCGGAATACATGTTCCTGGACGATTCGGCGTGCAATCTGGCGTCGCTGAATCTGATGAGGTTCGTGGGGCCGGACGGCGTGTTCGACGTCGAGGCGTATCGCCACGCGATCGACACGGTGACCATCGCGCAGGAAATCATCGTCGATAACGCGGCGTATCCCACCGAAAAGATCGCCAAGAACTCGCACGATTTCCGCCCGCTGGGTCTGGGCTACGCGAATCTGGGCGCGCTGCTGATGTCGATGGGCATTCCTTACGACAGCGATCAGGGGCGCGATTGGGCGGCCGGGCTCACCGCGATTATGTGCGGGCAGGCGTATCTGACCAGCGCTCGGATCGCGGCAGATGCGACGGGTCCTTGCGCCGGCTACGCCGTGAACGAAGAGCCGTTCCTCGAAGTGATCCGCATGCATCGCGACGCGACCCTGTCGATTGACAGCCATCGCGTTCCGCAGGCGATCTACGAAAATGCGAAGCGCTGCTGGGAGGAAGCCTACGAACTGGGCTCGAAAGCCGGCTATCGCAATGCGCAGACCACCGTCATTGCGCCCACCGGCACCATCGGCTTCATGATGGATTGCGACACCACCGGCATCGAGCCGGATCTCGCGTTGGTGAAGTACAAGAAACTGGTCGGCGGCGGGGTGATCAAGATCGTCAACAATACGGTTCCGGCGGCGTTGACCAAGCTCGGTTACTCGCCGACCCAGGTGAACCAGATCGTCGATCACATCGATTCCACTGGCACGATTGAAGGAGCACCGTTCCTTAAAGACGAGCACCTCGCGGTGTTCGATTGCAGCTTCCGTCCTCAGAACGGAACGCGATCCATCCACTACATGGGGCACGTCCGGATGATGGCGGCGGTGCAGCCATTTATTTCCGGGGCGATTTCGAAGACCATCAACATGCCTGAGGAATCGACGGCCGCGGACATCATGAACGCCTACATCGAAAGCTGGAAGCTGGGGTTGAAGGCGGTCGCGATTTACCGCGATAATTCGAAGCGGGTGCAGCCTATGAGTTCGGGAACGGCAAAGGGCGCGAAACCGGCGACAGGCGCGGTGGAAGAGAAGGTCGTGGAACGGATCGTCTACCGGCCGGAGCGGCGCAAGCTGGAGTCGGAGCGGCGCTCCATCACGCACAAGTTTTCGATCGGTGGGCATGAGGGCTATTTGACGGTGGGGTTGTACGACGACGGCTCGCCCGGCGAGCTGTTTATTACCATGGCGAAGGAAGGCTCGACTATTTCGGGCCTGATGGACAGCTTCGCGACGGCGATCAGCTACGCCTTGCAGTATGGCGTGCCGCTGAAGTTTTTCGTCGACAAATTCAGCCACGTGCGGTTCGAGCCGAGCGGCTGGACCGGCAATGAGACTATTCCGTACGCGAAATCGATCATGGATTACATTTTCCGGTGGCTGGGCGCGAAGTTCCTGGGTCCGGAATATGCAGCGGGTGAAGCGGGCGAAGCTCTGAAGCTCCGCGCGACAGAGCCCGATCCGCAGCAGGCGCTGCCGTTCCCGGTGGTCACGGCGGATGCTCCGACTTGTTCGGAGTGCGGTGGTCTGATGACGCGGAACGGGTCGTGTTATAAGTGCGAGAACTGCGGTGGCACGAGCGGGTGTAGTTAGGGGGCGGTGAGCATGGATGGACAGCTTATCAGCACCGATGAGACTGTGGACGTTTTTCAGTGCCGGTTTCAGCAAGAGCTAGATGCGAGAGACTTAGGTAGTGGGAGCTTTCACTTTCCAGCGGCGTCGGGGACCGCATTCCGTATCCGGCGAATGCTATTGGACAGGAAGCTGGTCGAATTGTGTATCCAAAGCGATAGATTCAAAGTCCGTGTCACTGAAGTCGACGTGCCGCAGGGTACCGGGAGCTTTCTGTTTGAACCATAGCGCGTAGGATTACAAAAAGCAGGTAGGCGGGACAGTAAAACTCAAGCTATCATCAGCCGTGTGTCTACACCCGAGCAAGCGGATGAAAAAAACCCACACTAACCGACCTGAGGCCCGAATACGAAAAGAGTACGACTTCTCTCAAGGCGTCGTGGGCAAGTACGCGAAACGCTACGCGCGAGGGACGAATATCGTCGTCCTGGACCGCGACGTGACTCGGGCCTTTCCGGATTCCCGGTCCGTGACCGATGCTCGGCGTCGGCTCCTGAAATCTGCGAAGAGTTAAGAGAGCGCCAGTATTTGCTCTACGGCGGCCTTCAGTTCCGGGACTTGCTGTTCCACAATGCGCCACACAATTGCGACATCCACCTTGAAGTAGTCGTGCACAAGCACATTTCTAAGGCCCGTAATTCCGATCCAATCAATCTGTGGGTTCTTGCTTTTTGTCTCACTGGATACCCGTTTGGCCGATTCCGCCATGATTTGTAGATTCCGGATCACCGCATCCTGGATCATGCGCGAAGCTTCGAACGCCGCGCGACCTCCGCAAACGTCTTCCTCAATCTTGGCGATGCATTCGAGAACGTATAGTAAATATTCCCGGTCGCCTTTCACAAAGGGACGGCTTCCTTTAGCACGGAATCACGAATGAGTGGATGCAGAGATCGAGCGATTACTATATCCACGCGCCGCGAGAGGGCGTCCTGCAACTCCATGAGCAGACTGCCAGGGAACCAGGGCGTCGTCGGGCCCACGATATCGATCAGGAAATCCACGTCGCTATCCGGACGAGCGTCTCCGCGCGCGACTGAACCGAACACGCGCACGTTTCCCGCGCCGTGTTTCGCGGCGATCTGGAGGATCTCCTCCTGCCGTGTGCGAAGCTCGTCTAAAGAACTCACGATTCCATTTTAGTTCAAGGGGAGCGCGGGACAAGTACACTTAAGCCGCCTAATAATTTGCCGTCGCGTCCCTACGGTTGTTTATGGTACGCCTGCTTTTGCTGGCGTCTGCCATGCAGCACGCGCAAGATGAGGATTCTGGGGCGCCCGGGGCGATAGTAGATGATGTATTCCCCGACCGGAAACTTTCTCGTGCCTCGATCCATGTGGTTTGCCGACACACCGATGCCGGGAGTCGCGGCAAGCGCGTGAAATTTTTCATACAAAAGATCAAAGAACCGATCGGCGGCCGGCTCGTTGTCAACGGCGATGTGCTTCCAGATGTTGATCACGTCCCGATCCGCTTTCGCCGATACGCGATACCGGGCCACCTATGTCCGCACTCTTGGTTCGCGCTTGCTTGCAGCCAGTTCTTTCTTCGCGCGATCGCGGTTCGCGCCAAGGTGCGCCTTCAACGCATCATCGCCGTCTATATCGGTATACTCGCCGCGCTTGATCGCCGCATACCCTTCGCGGACTTCAGCGGCCGCGTCCTCGTCTTGTTCCGTCTCCGGCTCGTCATCGACGGGAGCGTTGCGGAGAGCCGCGTTGACCGGATCGACGATCGTTTCCAGCAAGCCGACCAGTGCCGAGAGCTGCGCTTCCGGCAAGGAATCGATCAACTCGTGCGCGTGCTGGCGATCCTCACTCACGCTTCTATCCTGACACACCCGGGAACAAACGCGGGGCAAACGCATGGCCGTAGTCGTGCATACTGAAAAGGCGGGCAAATTCCGGATCACCGCTCGCCCCCGGTCCGCACTTGAACATCGTGAAACTGCTGAAGCTGCCACTCCTCCTCGCGATATTATCCTGGACCGCGGCGCCGTTCTGGGCTGAGAAGCCATTCTGGCTGGACAAGCCGCCAGTCGAGTGGACCGACCAGGACCTGGTTAGCCTGATCACCGATTCTCCCTGGGCTCAGATGGTCCCTGCGCCCAGCGACAAAGCGCCCGGCATGCAGCTCTATCTGGCGACCGCAGGCCCGCTCGATCAGGCCGAGCGCGAGCGCGAACGCCGCTATCGCATCCGGCACCCCAAGACAGGCGAACAAGCCGGCGACGCGCTGGTGGAGGAATACCGGACATGGCTGGCAGAGAATCGCGCGACGCAGATCGTGGTAGCGATCGGCACGGGACAAGCCGGCGCCTTTTCAAACGAGCAGGAGACGCGCCAGATGGAACAGGAGTGCGTGATGCGGATCGGCCGCAAGAAATACAAGATGACCGGGCACTTTCCGCCGTCGGCCGGCGATCCTTATCTGCGGCTCGCGTTCCCGCGCGCGGCGACCGCCGCCGATAAGTCGGTCACCTTCGATCTCTACGTGCCCGGCGTTTCGATGGGCTCGCGCAGCGCCGAGTTTGCCATCAAGGACATGATGGTCAAGGGCAGGCTGGAAATGTAGGAAGAAGGAGTCAGAAGACAGGAGCCAGTAGTCACAAGAGACCGGGCGCATTTTCTGTCTCATTCAAGCTAAGAACGCACTCCCTGACGGTCGCGCCTCCGGCTTTGCTATAATTTAAATCGAAACCGGGATGGACCATGACCACGGGTGTGCTTTCGCTCGCCCGGTTGATTCAACAAAATGCCCAAACGTACATTTCAGCCGAATAATCGAAAGCGCGCCAAAACGCACGGGTTCCGCGCGCGCATGAAAACCAAGAATGGACGGGCGGTGCTGGCGCGGCGCCGCGCCCGGGGCCGCCACAAGCTGACGGTCAGCGACGAAAGAGCAGTACGGACTGCCAAATCCAGCTAACCCCTCCTCCGGCGGCGCCCCTGGGACCTCGCTCCCTTTTCCGAAGTCGGCGAGGATTCTGCGCTCCGCCGATTTTAGAGCCGTCTATGACCAAGGTTTGCGCGTCTCGAATCCGTTGTTCGCGGCATTTTGTCTTGCCCGCACCGACGGCGCGATTGGCCCACGACTCGGCGTCACCGCTACGCGAGCTCTCGGCGGAGCCGTCGTGCGAAACCGCATCAAGCGTCGTCTCCGCGGGGCTTTTCGAATGCATCGATCCGCACTCGCACCGCAGTGGGACATCGTCATTAATCCGCGGCGCGCGGCGATCGGCGCGTCTTTCGCCGAAATCGAGCAGGCGCTCATGAAGGTGATCGGTAAATGCAAGCGCTAGACCATTCCGGGAGTGACGGGCAGCTTGGCGATCGCTCGGCCCAGAGGGCGCCCGGGCCCGTGGCAATCCCGAGCGCACTTATTCTCGGCGGATTGCGTATCTATAAGCGATGGATGTCGCCGCTGCTGCCTTCGGCCTGCCGTTTTCATCCGACCTGTTCGGAGTACATGATGCAAGCCATAGAAACGCACGGCGCAGCGCGAGGATTCTGGATGGGGCTGCGGCGCCTGGCGAAATGCCACCCGTTCCATCAAGGGGGAGCCGATCCGGTTCGCTAGCCGTTATTTCATATGGAAAAAAAAGAAATGTCGATGGAGACCCGGCTGCTCATCTTCTTCGTGTTGATGGGACTGGTGCTGCTCGGCACGCAGTATTTTTACAAGCCTCCGCCAGTGGCGAATAAGCCGGCCGCGGTCAATCCCGCTTCCACCGATGCCGCTATTCCGGCGGCCACGTCACCTGACGCTGTGACCCCGCCGAAAGCCACCGGGCAGCCTGCCGCTGCCCCCGCTCCGCCCGCCGATCTGCCGGGACGTGTACAAGCCGACAAGGAAGAAAGCTTCACAGCGGAGACGAATCTCTATCGAGTTACGTTTTCCAACCGCGGCGCCGTTGCCAAGAGCTGGATTCTCAAAGCGTATAAGGACCACGCCGGGAAGGCCCTGGATCTGATCAATCCGCGCTCCCTGGATAAGGTGCCCGCGCCGTTTTCGCTGGTGATGAAAACTTCGCTCTCCACCGATCCCAACAACGCGCTGTTTAAAGAAGAATCGCCCGATCCGCTGACGCTGAAATTCGAATTCTCAGATGGGCGCACGGTCACGAAAAAATCGTTTCAATTTGTCGACAACAGTTATCTGGTCGCCGTAAGCACGGAAGTCAGTCAGAACGGCATCCTGGTAGCCCACTCCCTCGCCTGGCGCGGCGGATTCGGCGATCAAACCGTGTCGACCGCCGCCACCGACGAACAAGTGGCCTACTACGATTCCAAGCGGGAGACGAAAGCCGCCAAGGATGCCAAAAACGGTCCGATTTCCTTCAGCGGGCAGTTCTCCTTCGAAGGCATGGAGGACAAGTTTTTCGCCGGCGTCTTTCTTCCCTCCAGCCACTCTTCTTCGAACGAAGTCACCGTTTTCTCGGACACCCTTCCGAACGCCGCGGGAGCCGATGAGCAGCGCGCCGGCGCGGCGGTGGGAGGCGAAGGCGTCAATATGGGGGCACTCTTCGTGGGTCCGAAAGACCACGATCTGCTGGCCAAGGTGGACCCGCGCCTGGAACAGCTCATCGATTGGGGCTGGACCAAGATCCTCGCCGAACCTCTATTTCTCGCGATTCAATGGACCGAGAAAAACGTGGTCCATAATTACGGCTGGGCCATTGTGCTGGTGACCGTCGTCATCAATATCCTGCTTTCGCCGTTGAGCTTTCAAAGCCTGAAATCGTCGCGCAAGATGCAGAAGATCCAGCCGCAGATCGCCGCCCTTAATGCCAAGTACAAGGGCATCAAGATGAACGATCCACGCAAGGCGGAGCAGAACCAGGAAATGATGGACCTGTACAAGCGGGAAGGTGTCAACCCCATGGGCGGCTGCCTTCCGATGCTGGTCCAGTTCCCGTTTCTGTACGCGTTTTACAAGGTGCTTTACATCTCCATCGCCATGCGCGGCGCCAGCTGGCTATGGGTTCACGATCTTTCGCAGCCCGAAACCCTTCCCATCCACCTTCTGCCGGTGATTATGATCGTCACGCAATTTCTGACGCAGAAAATGACGCCGCAGCCGGGCGTGGATCCGTCGCAACAGAAAATGTTCATGATTATGCCGCTGGTGTTCGGCTATATTTTCTGGTTCCTGTCTTCGGGGCTGGTGCTATACTACTTAACCAGCAATGTAGTCGCCATCGCCCGGCAGATGATATTGAATCGCATCAGCGGCCCCATAACTCCTCCGGCGGCGATCATCGACGTGAAACCAAACTCCCCGAAAAAGCGCAGGTCCTGAAACCGTGTCCGAAAAATATACGCTGGCTGACTCCAAACCCCGCATCGAACAGTTCCTAAACAAGGTGTTCCACCTGGCCGGATTCAAACTGGACTATGCGGTGGCGGAAGGCGAGACGCCGCACCCTCACTTTGAAAACCCGGATCTGATGGTCCGCTTCAGTGGCGCTGACGTCGATCTGCTGCTCGCCAACAAAGCCGAACTGCTGCTGGCGCTCGAACAGTTGACCATGGAGGCGTTGGGCATGGCGGCCGAAGAGCATTCGCGCGTGTGCTTCGATGCCAACGATTATCGCGTGCTGCGCATTGAAGAGCTACGCATGAGCGCGCTGGCGGCGGCCGAGCGCGTCAAGAAGACGCATGCCCCGTTTCACTTCAGCCCCATGAACAGCCGGGAGCGACGCATCCTGCATCTGGCGTTGCGCGATGAAACGGAAGTGCGCAGCGAGAGCGTGGGCATGGGTCCCATCCGGCAAGTGGTGGTGGTGCCGTCGGACCTGAAGACTTTGCCGGAGCCGGTGATTCCTCCGCGCCCGCGTCCCGAGGACGATACGCCGCGCCCGCGCTTCGGACGAGGCGGACCCGGTCGTGGTGGTCCTGGTCGTGGCGGCGATCGAGACCGGCGCGGCGGACCACCTCGCGGGCCGAGGCGCTAGAAGAAAGGAGTCAGGAGACAGCAGACAGGAGTCAGAATGGCGTCCGCTTTTATTCTGACTTCTGTCTCCTGACTGCTGACTCCTTCCCATGCAGCTTAATGACACCATCGCCGCTATCTCCACGCCTCCCGGCCGCGGAGGCATCGGCATCATCCGGCTTTCGGGCCCTGCGGCTCGCGCCATCGCCGAAAAAATCCTTCGCTTCACGCGAAAAACAACTCCTGACTGGAAGCCCTGGACCGCGTCGCTCGCCGATTTGATCGACGCCGAATCGCGCGTCATCGATCACGTGGTCGTCACTTACTTCGCCGCCCCGCGATCCTACACCGCTGAAGACGTGGTCGAGATCGCCTGCCACGGCTCGCCCGTGGTCCTGCGCCACGCCCTTGAACGTGCCTGCCATGCAGGAGCCCGCCTCGCCGAACCCGGTGAATTCACGCTGCGCGCCTATGTCAACGGCCGCATCGATCTTCCACAGGCCGAAGCGATTCGCGATCTGATCGAATCGACCACGCTGTACCAGGCCCGCGTAGCCGCGCAGCAGGTGGAAGGCTCGGTTTCGCGGCGCATCCAGCCGATGAAGGAACAGATGCTGGAGTTGATCTCGCTGCTCGAAGCCGGCATCGATTTCGCGGAGGATGACATCAGCGTCGCCAGCGCTCAGGATATTCTCGCGCGTCTGGACCCCATTCTCAGCGGCGTGCGCGAGCTGATCGAGAGCTTCGCCTATGGCAAGCTGGTTCACTCAGGCTTCACGCTGGCCGTCGTGGGGCGCCCCAACGTCGGCAAGAGCAGTCTCTTTAATCGACTTCTCGAACAGGATCGGGCGATTGTCACCGATATCCCCGGCACCACGCGCGATCTGGTTTCAGAAACCGCGGCGCTTGAAGGAATCCCCGTCAAATTTGTCGATACGGCGGGCATTCGCAAGGGCGATGACGTCGTCGAGAATCTTGGCATCGAGCGCAGTTACCAGGCCATGGCTGACGCGGATTTAACGCTGGTCGTCGTCGATATTTCCGCGCCGCTTGAAACCGGCGATCGCGATCTGATCCAGCGCGCGATGAATCAGGGCAGGCACATTGTAGTTGGAAACAAATGCGATTTGGGTTTGCCGGCCGGCGGTGCGGGCTCCCAGCCAAGCTGGCAGGGTATGGCCCCGCCCCACTCCGTTTCCGCGCTTACCGGCGAAGGCATCGAGGAACTGCGCCGCGCGATCATCGCCGCCATCGCTCCCCAGGGCCGCATCGAACAGGACGGTGGATTCATCACCAGCCTCAGGCACGAGCTGCTCTTGAAGGAATCGCGCGATGCACTGGAGCAGGCGCGCAACGCCACGCTTCACGGCATCCCGCATGAGATGCTGCTGCTGGACCTCTACGCCGCGCTGCGGCCCATTGATGGAATTACGGGCGCCACAACGGCCGACGACATCCTCAATCGGATTTTTTCGACGTTCTGCATCGGCAAATGACCCGCCGCTCGAATTTGCAGCTTCGATCTTCACAGACGTGGCGCTGTGCACTGCATCAATTCTGAACCGCGACCATCAGGGAGCGCGTTCGAAACCACGTCGAACTGGTCATCTGACCATTCCGTGCTATCATCACATTATGAAGAGTGCTGTGAAGACCGCCCTGAAAACCCGGGTGATCGCCGCTACAGAGTTTAAGGCTAAATGTCTGGCTATCCTCGATGAGGTGGACGGCGGCGGTGGAACCGTCACCATAACCAAGCGAGGCCGGCCCGTCGCGGTCCTGGGGCCGGCAAAGAAACCAAATGAGAAGCCTCTCTTGGGCTCTTGGATCGGGAAAGTTAAGTTGCCCAAGGACTGGGAAAAAATTGACCTCAGCGATCGCTGGAATGTGCTTAAAGATCTCGACGAGTAGCGCTGCGTGGAACGATTTCTGTTCGATACCCACATTCTGATACGCTGCCGAGCCGAACCCAAGAAGCTGTCCCGCGATCAACTTCGCGTGATTGAGCGCGCCGCCGAACGGAACGAGCCTGTAGCTGTCAGCGCCGTGACTCTGCTCGAAATTGCCATTCTTCTCAGTGCGGATCGCTTACCCAACCTGGGACTCGAAGATCTGTTCGGCGAATTCGACACCCGTCCGTCAATCCGGGTTCTGCCAATCACATTGGAAATTGCTTCTGAAGTGACGTCGCTTATTCGCGCGCTGCGCGATCCCGCCGATTGCACTATCGTCGCTACCGCCCGGGTCCATGGCCTCCGGCTCCTCACCTCCGATCAGCGGATCATCCAATCCAAGCTGGTCCCGGTGATCGAATAGGCGATCGAATAAACTAGAGGTTTCATGGAAACCAAGCTGCTCTACCAACCCCTCGACAAAGTCGAGGCCGACGCTGTTGTCTTCGTGCTGTATGAAGGCGACCCCGCGCCCGTCGAACTCAAGTTCGCTTCCGCCTGGCTCGAGGAGATGCGCGCTTCCGGCGAATTCTCAGGCAAGGCGGACGAACTCGCCGTCCTGCATCAGCCGCAAGGCATTCGCGCGAAGCGCATGGTGGTGGCCGGTGGCGGCAAACGCGAAACTTTCGATCTGCGAAAAACCGTGGGCTCCGCCGTCCGGACTCTCAAGCAAAAAGGAGTCAAGCGACTGGCCTGGTGCCTCAACGGCGCCGACCCTGAAGCTGCCGTCGAAGGCGCCATTCTCGGTAATTTCGAACCGGACCATCACAAGACCGCCAACCAGGGAAAATCGCTCGAAGCTTTCCATATCATCGCCGCAACCAACGGCGCGGAGATCGATCGCGCCTTTGAGCGAGGCCGCATTCTCGCCGATTCGCAGAATTTTTCGCGCGACCTGGCCAACGAACCCGCCAATATTATGACTCCGTCGCTTCTCACCGACCGCGCGCGGGCGATGGCCGCCGAGTCCGGTCTCGAATGCGAAGTGCTCGATCAGGATCGCATGAGCCAGCTTGGCATGGGCTCGCTGCTGGGCGTGGCGCAAGGCAGCGCCGAGCCGCCGTTTTTGATCATCATTCGCTACACGCCGGCGTCCCCATCGAAATCCGCCGATCATTTGGGGCTGGTGGGCAAAGGCGTCACCTTCGATACCGGCGGCGTTTCCATCAAGCCCGCCGATGGCATGGAGAAAATGAAGTACGATATGGCGGGCGGGGCGGCCGTGCTCGGCGCCATGCGCGCTATCGCTCAGCTCAAGCCGTCCATCTCGGTTACCGCGCTGGTCCCGACGGTCGAGAACATGGTCGGGAGCAAAGCGCAACGGCCCGGCGATATCGTGAAATCCCTCGACGGAAAAACCATTGAGGTGCTCAACACCGACGCCGAAGGCCGCCTGATTCTGATCGACGCGATCACCTACGCCAAGCGCCTCGGCTGCACGCATCTCATCGATGCGGCAACTCTAACCGGCGCCATCGTAGTCGCGCTGGGCCACGTGAACACCGGCGCGTTCACCAACGATGAGGCGCTGCTCGGCCGCGTCATGGCCACCGCCCGAGCCGAAGGCGAGAAGATGTGGCATATGCCGCTCGAAGACGATTATAAGGACCTGCTCAAGAGCGCTTTTGCCGATCTCGCCAACATCGGCGGCCGCTACGGCGGAGCCATCAGCGCGGCGTGGTTCCTGAAGGAATTCGCCGGCGACACTCCCTGGGTGCATCTAGATATCGCGGGCACCGCGTGGCTGGACGACGCGAAGCCTCACATGGCCAAGGGTCCCACCGGCGTGTGCGTGCGGACGTTCGCGAAGCTCGCGCTGAGCTGGTAGATCGCTGACCTGAGCCAACCAGCGTGCCGACCAAAATACCCAACTGAACCGCGACCGTCAGGGAGCGCTCAAACCAAAAATTGTCAACGACAATCTTATGGTGGCCTTACGAACGCGCCCTTACGACTCAGCTACAGTGACGCTATTCAGCGTGTCGCCCTGCTTCACGGCGTTGACCACGTCCTGCCCTTTGGTCACCTGTCCGAACACCGTGTGCTTACCGTCCAGCCACTGCGTCGCCACGTGCGTGATGAAGAACTGGCTTCCGTTGGTGTTGGGGCCGGCGTTCGCCATGGACAAGCTGCCGATTTTGTGTTTGCGCGGATTGCTCTTCACTTCGTCCTCGAATTTATAGCCGGGGCCGCCGCTGCCGGATGCGGTCGGGTCGCCGCCCTGAACCATGAATTCGTTGATCACGCGATGGAACACGGTGCCGTCGTAGAATTTCTCGCGGGCGAGAAACACGAAGTTATTGACGGTCTTGGGCGCGTCCTTGGCGAAGAGCTCGCAGACGATCTCGCCACGGGAGGTCGAGAAAGTCGCGGTGTAGGACTTGTTGGTATCGATCGCCATCTCAGGCGGTGTTTTGTATTGTTTTGACATTCAATTACCAGCTTACAAGGTTTGGCTGCAGAGAACCGCTCATGCGGTAAGGTAAGGATATGACCGGCCTGACTTGAGGAAGCCCTTCGGCGCGCTGCGTCCCTCTCGCCCGATGAACAAGACGTCATCGCCTCGCAGATCCTGGAAACGCTCGACGACGAGGACGCCTGGGCCCGCAGTTTTCGCGAAAAGCCCGACCTCGTGCGGAGGCTCGCAGGAAGCCCTCGAAGAGCATCGGCGCGGCGGAACCCGGCCTCTCGACGAATTGCTCGGATGAAGTCGTCCACATCCGGCGGTTTCGCGGTTATAGTGATTGAGAAGGTGGAAACGTGATGAGCACATTCACGCAACCGTGGCGTAGACGGCAGGAAATTCCGGACCCTCAGGTTCGGGATGCCGCTGATCAGTTTGAATCTGCACGGAAAGTCTTGTTTGCTCAGCCGCCTAGCTCTGGTCTGCTTTTGCCCCTGATGAATGCCGCAGCGATCGCAATCGAGCTGTATTTGAAATGCCTATCGGCTGAGAAGGTGTATACCGACGCCGGAAAGGGTATATCCAAGGTATCGGCTGCGCCTGCTATGCGCGGCCACGGCCTGACCGACCTTCTGCGCGAAGTTGGGGACGATGTGAAGTTCGAGCTCGATCTCGCGTTCCGGCCCGAGGTTTCTGCTTTTGGCGATCTCTCGTTTCAGGATGCACTCAAGAAGTGCGAAGGCGTGTTCAAGGAATCTCGATATCCGTTCGAGCCGAACAGCGACGTTTCGAAATATCCACTGGGCCTTCTCATGGCGTGCTCGGATTTCCTTCAGCAGTTCGTTGCCAAGTTGCCGACCAGAGAGACGATTCAATATGCGTAAAGAAACGGACCTGCCGTGTCCTTGGTGTGGGTCCGGCAGTTTGGTTGAGCCTGCGACCGCCAGTCCTGATTTGGGTTATGTGCCTGTAAAGTGCTGTGCATGTAACTTCACTGGACGTAGAGTGAATTTGGTCGTGGTGCCAGATCAGAAATATGGGCAAAGCTGGGAAGGAGTTGAATCCTGATAACTGAATGCGGCGTACTGGCGCGAGTTGTTTTCGTGATGGCTTTCCTGTTCGGAACGTCGGCACGGTGCGCTGGCCCCGTGCTGACAGCTCAACAGGTCCAGGCTGCAATTCAGGAGGGCAGCAAGTACAAGACGATAGATAAGTTCCTCGAAAAAGGCCTCAAGGGTAAGCGCGTCAAACTCGCAAGCGCTATGGCGATGGACGGCATCAGCAAGTACGCCACGTTCTTCAATGATTGGCAGGCTGTTGCTGCTGAGGCTGCCGCCGCCCACCAACAGATGCGTGTACTGAAGGCGGATGAGGTTCAGTCGAACGGTCTTCTTCATGCCTTCGTGGAAGTCCATGCGCGTGGAGCGATTCCTACCAGTAAGATGAATCGGCGTTACCGAGACGAAAGGGCGCACCTCGTCTTGAAAGTCGGCGAACGAGTTATCCAGCCAGTCGCAAAGAGTATGACAAAGCAGTCGGATCAATCCGTCGGTATGATTGTCGCTGGCGTTGCAGAAGGCAAAATCACACTTGACTTCGCCTTCGATGTGTCCTCGGACGATCTCCTATCTCCTGTCGAGGTCATCCTGATTGACGGAGACGGAAATAAGCATCACGCGACGGTTGATCTGAGCGGAATTCTGGATATCGGCCGCTAGACTGGCGGGTAGTGTCCTAATTTGAAACACTACCGAAAATGCTTTGACAAGCTGCTGGTAAGAGACTGGGCTAAGCTTTGGCATGCGTCAGCGGGAGCGGGAGAGTTACTCGCTGCACACTGAACTTGGGACTGGCGATCTTCTGCTTGGTTTTACGGTACCCGGATTCTTCGAGGATCTGATCGAGAGTACCCATCTTCTCGGCTTCCTCTAGGAACAACCGGACAGCTTCCTCGAGCCTCTTGACTGCCTTCTCCTTCGTACCGCCGCAGGAGGAGACGTCCAACTCCAGAGCGTGCGCGATCCACGTGCGGCCCTCTTTGAAAATCCGGGTTGTGAATTGAATCTCCACGGCTTGTGCTGGTACTCGAAGCATACCATCTGACAGCCACGTGGATCGACGAATCGGTCCAAATCCGCGTTAATCTGCGTGCATCTGCGGCCAATCAGCTTTTGTAACCGCTCCTTTTAGTCGCGGCTCGTGAAGATACGGACCAATCAACTGACAATCTCGCAGAATTTCTTCATATCGATATTCCCTCCCGACACGATCGCCACGATCTTCCCGCGCCCCGCTTTCCCCGACAGCGCCGCCGCCACCGCGCAGGCCGCCGCGCCTTCCGCGATCACGCGGTTCCGCTCGGCGACCAGCTTCATCGCGAACGCGATCTCTTCGAGTGTCACCACAATCGACCCATCCAGCAGCTCCTGCGCCAGTTTCAGCATCCCCGGAAACACCGTCTTGCTGGCGATGCCGTCGACGAACGACGCCCGGTAGTCGACCACCACCGGCGTTCCCGCCTTGAGCGACGCCTCCAGCGGAGCGCCCGTTCCCGCCTCGGCCGCATACACCCGCACCGACGGCTTCAGCGCCTTCACCACCGCCGCGATCCCGCAGGCGAGTCCGCCGCCGCCCCAGGGAACCACCACCGCGTCCACGTCAGGCAGGTCCTCGATGAGCTCCAGGCCGATGGTCCCGTTGCCGGCCATCACGTTCGGATCGTCAAAAGCATGGATAAATGTGGCGTCTATGCCAGGAAATGACCGCGTTTTGAAGGTTTCCCACCACTGGTCGAACGGCACCTGAATGATCCGCCCGCCCAGCCTTTCCACCGCCTTCAATTTGGTCTCGGGGGCGCCCTCGGGAGCGATCACGGTCGCCGGAATCCCCATTCGCCGCGCGCAAAATGCCACTCCCTGTGCCATATTGCCGGCCGATGCCGTCAGCAGCCCCCTGGGGAGTTGGTCTTTCGGCGTTTTCGCGACCACGTTCGCCGCGCCGCGGATCTTGAACGAGCCGATCGGCTGGAGGTTCTCCAGTTTTAAGAAGATTTCATGTTCGCCGCCTCCGTCGCGATGTATTCCGTCGGTGTTGAGTCCGACGATCGGTGTCCGGATGGCGATTCCGGCGATGTTCCGGCGAGCGTCTTCGGCAGATTTGGCGGCTTCGAGTGTAATTGGCATTCACAATAAATTTACCAACCCTGGATGCAAACGGTGCATCCAATAAGAACTGATGCATCCAGTGCATCCAATGGAACGTAATCGATTGTGGAAGCACAATCTAGAGCGACCGGACGGAGAGTCCGGACTGAGTGGTGCAGGAAAAGCAGGTGGGCGCGGTCGGACTCAGGAAAGAGACGCCGGACCTAGGAAAGAGACGCGCGGCGGAGACCGTTCACGATAACGGCTCCGACCGAGCGCCGGGACGAAACTGGAAATGGACTCAAGAAACGCAGCGAGCTGCCGATAAGGATCGAGATTTTAAGGTGGAACCTCGCGTGCTTGAGATTTGGCAGGGAGTTGCAGAAAAATAGAAGGGGCGCATATGTTAATCGGAGCTGGAATCGCAGGTTTGTTGATCGTTTCGTTGTTCTTCGAGATGATCTCGTCCTCGCCCAAAGCGGGCGAGAAGGCACCGCTCGACCCTGGATCGCTAACGCCACGTGTGAAATAACGCCGCAGGCGTGTGTCAAACGTGCCCAGAGGGCGTGAGCCAAACGGGCCCGCGTTCGACAAGGGAGACGAGGGCAGGGTTGCGTACTACGAGTAGGCTTTAGCGGGCGGTCCGACCTCGCCCCCAGGATTCAGTTCGTCAAATTTCCCGAACAGCCGGTAAATTCGAATAGGATCTGGACCACTATGTCCGCCGAATTTGCCGACGGCCCTCCCCGCATGCCGAAAACTCGACAAATGGTCACGGCGGCCTTTCCTTCTTCTGCCGTAGCTCTCGGTAGATGAGCCACGCGCCGCAAATATACATCGCCAAAGCGTTCGAGCCCCGCCCGGAAAGGAGCCGAATCCG